>JGI20225J20221_1000098_pt1 | contig 263675 bp, 231 predicted proteins | sample BioMet4_FD_20221 | JGI IMG/M metagenome (IMG submission 20221) | reverse complement strand
CAGAAATTCAACCAAAATTCAAGTAAATTCAACTTTTTGGATTTTTGGTTTTATTCGTTCTCCACCCACTCCAACACCCCTCAATCGCTTTGTATATAAAGGAAAAGTCGGCAAAAATTATCGGCAAAAATATATCACTCTTTTGGACTTTTCATTTCCCCGCCCATAAGAAGCCAAACAGTGTTTTAGCTACGCAAAGCAAAGAAAGCGCAAGACAGAACAAAGAGACAAAAAACTCAATGACTGATTTAGCACAACAAGATGGCATGTTGCGCCGCTGAATGACTGTTTTAATTTTCGCAATGACTGTTTTAATCAGCCAACATGGCATGTTGTCATCACTCTTTCTTTGTTTCCTTTTGCTAAAGCAAAGAAAGGATTTTCTCTTTCTTTGTTTTGACTTATTGAAACTTTGTTTTACTCATAGCAATATTAGTTCTATCTGTTAGGAAAAGGTGAAAATACTAATTTTGGTGAGTGTAATCCACAAAAAATTATAATAATTTGCTGGTTATACCCACATAAATTAGTACTTTTGCAAAAATAAAATTCAAGAGACTATGATTAAAAGAGAATTATTGCCAATAATAAAGGACAAACTTTTCAAACAAAAAGCCATAATAATCATTGGCGCAAGACAAGTAGGAAAAACAACTCTTCTACAAGATATTTTAAGTTCTCAAGAGGGTGTTATGTGGTTCAATGGTGATGATTTAGCCACCAGAGACCTATTTAATCAAGTCTCAAAAGAAAAATTGATGACAATTTTCGGCTCAAACAAGATTATTATCATTTATGAGGCTCAAAGAATTAAAGACATTGGTCTTAAAGCTAAGATAATCACCGACCAAATGAAAGACATTCAACTCATTCTAACTGGTAGTTCTTCCTTTGAACTTTCAAATAATATCAACGAACCCCTCACTGGTAGAAAATGGGAGTACAACCTCTACCCCATTTCTTTCTCTGAAATGGTTAATGACAAAGATCTCTTTAATGAAATAAAGCAAATAGAACAAAGAATGATATTTGGATACTATCCAGAAGTCGTTTGCAATCCAAACTCTGCAATGGAATTACTCAAACAACTTGCAAACAGCTATCTTTACAAAGATATTCTACAATGGGAGAGAATTAAAAAGCCAGATATGATTGTTCACCTGCTGCAAGCCTTAGCCTACCAAGTAGGAAGCCAAGTATCTTTAAATGAGCTAAGCCGTTTAGTCGGGTTAGACCGCCAAACAGTTGACAATTACATTTCTATTCTTGAGAAAGCACAGATAATATTTCGTCTTTCGTCTTTTTCTCGCAATCTCAGGACAGAGTTACGCAACAGCAAAAAGATTTATTTCTTTGATAACGGCATAAGAAATTCACTAATCAACAACTTTGCGCCATTGGATTCAAGAACTGACACCGGGGCTTTGTGGGAGAATTTCTTGATAAGCGAAAGAATAATATTAAATGCTTACACTCAAAGCTATTGTAATAAGTATTTTTGGCGTACAACACAACAACAAGAGATTGACTATTTGGAAGAGAAAGACGGAGTACTTAGTGCTTATGAGTTTAAATGGTCTGAAACAAAGAAAGCCAAACCCAGTCGCAGCTTCTCCAATGCCTACCCAAACACAATAGTCAAAACAATAACAAAAGACAACTTCTACGAATTTCTACTGGCTCAAAGATAACACAAGACAAAATAATCCCCACCCTTACGAAAGCAAAAGAGAGGCGTAACAAACATTGTGTTACTCCTCTCTTGCTTTATTTAATCCCGTTCTGGGAAAGGTTTATGTCTTAGTTTATGTAAAAGTCGTCAGACAAAGGTCTTTGTTGTGGTTGTTGTGGTTTTGAATAGTTATCCTTACGAGGCTGACGAATATTGTTTGAAGAATGGAAACCAGTTCTTGGACCTCTGTCACCTCTTGGGCGTTGTGGTCTCTCCGGTCTTTCTACATATCCCTCCGGCTTTGGGAGCAATGCTCTGTGTGAGAGTTTAAATTTACCCGTCTTAGGGTCAGTACCTATGAGACGAACTGTTATCTTATCTCCTGTATGAAGCACGTCTTCAACATTGTCCGTCTTCTTCCAATCTATTTCAGATACGTGAAGCAACCCCTCTTTGCCAGGTAAGAACTCAATAAAAGCTCCGAAAGATTGGATATTCTTTACCAAACCTTCGTAATCTGTTCCCACCTCTGGCACAACAATAATCTCCTCAATACGTTTCTTAGCAGCCTCTATGCCTGCCTTATTTGGAGAAACAATATCTATAACGCCCTTACCGTCCTTTTCTTCTATTACTATTGTTGTCTGAGTGTCTTTTTGTATCTCTTGAATAACCTTTCCTCCTGTTCCAATAACAGCACCAATAAACTCTTGGTCTATTATCATCTGCAAAACTCTTGGAACTTGTGGTTTGTAGTCTTCACGTGGAGCTGGAATTGTTTGTTCAATTATATCAAGAATGTGCATTCTTCCTTTGTGAGCCTGAGCTAAAGCCTGAGCTAAAATATCATAAGAAAGACCATCACATTTTATATCCATTTGACAAGCTGTAACACCGTCTCTTGTTCCTGTTACCTTGAAATCCATATCTCCTAAGTGGTCTTCATCACCAAGAATATCTGAAAGCACAGCCCATTTCCCTTCTTTAGCAATCAATCCCATAGCAATACCTGAAACTGGTTTCTTAATCTTTACACCAGCGTCCATGAGAGCTAAGCAACCTGCGCAAACAGTGGCCATTGAAGAAGAGCCATTAGATTCCAAAATATCTGATACAAGTCTTATAGTATAAGGGCATTCCTCTTCTGAAGGCAACACATATTTCAAAGCTCTCATGGCAAGATTTCCGTGACCAATCTCTCTACGGCTTAGACCACGAGAACCCTTCACCTCTCCAGTAGCAAATCCTGGGAAGTTGTAGTGCAAAAGAAAACGATTTTTTCCTTCAAGCATTGCGCCATCTATTATTTGTTCATCAAGCTTTGTTCCCAATGTACAAGTGGAAAGAGATTGTGTCTCTCCACGAGTAAAGATTGCAGAACCATGAGGAGTTGGCAAATAGCTAACCTCTGCCCATATTGGACGAATCTCATCAAGCTGACGACCATCTAAACGTATTCTTTCATTTAAAACCATATCTCGCATAGCCTCTTTCTCTGTGGCAGCAAAATAACGGTCTATCATAAATTGTTTTTCTTCTAATTCTTCTTCTGTAAAGTTTTGTACATCTATAAACTCTTGTTTGATTGCATCAAAGCCCTCTTCTCTCTCTGCCTTATGCTTTAGTCCTTTGTGAGCAAGCTCATAGCATTTTTGGTATGTTGCATCATGAAGTCTCTGTTTCAATTCCTCATCATTTACCTCATGGCAATACTCTCTTTTTTGAGTAGCACCAACCATTTCTTCCAATTCTTTAATAGCTTGGCAGTGTAATTTAATTGAAGCATGAGCTGTTTTCAAAGCCTCAAGCATCAAATCTTCTGAGACTTCTTTCATTTCACCTTCAACCATCATAATATTGTCGCTTGTTGCAGCAACCATAAGGTCTAAGGTTGCTTTTCCCATATCCTCAAAAGAAGGATTTATCTCCCACTTATCATCAATATAAGCAACTCTAACCTCTGAAACTGGTCCATTGAAAGGAATAGTAGAAACAGCTAATGCAGATGAAGCTGCCAAAGCTGCCAAAGCATCAGGGGGTGTTGTTGGGTCTCCTGAGATAAGTGTTATTTGTACTTGTACTTCTGCGTGAAAGTTATCTGGGAACAATGGGCGTAAAGCTCTGTCAACTAAACGAGCTATTAATATTTCGTATTCTGAAGGTTTTGCTTCTCTTTTGAAAAAACCTCCAGGAAAACGCCCCATTGAAGCATATTTTTCTTGGTATTCTACTGTCAGAGGCATAAAATCCACATTGTCACCTGCCTCTTTCTTTGCACAAACTGTTGCTAAAAGCATTGTGTCGCCCATTCTTACTACTGCTGAACCATCTGCTTGTTTAGCTAATTTTCCTGTTTCAATTTCAATTTGTCTTCCATCTTCTAATGTAAAGACCTTTTTAATTCCTTGCATTTCTTATTGTTTTGATTTATCCATCTTGTAACCTGAGCATGGGTTACGTTTCTATCTACATTATTGCTCCAACTATCTAATAACAAAAAAGGCAATTAGAAGTTAATTGCCTTTTTACTCCCTATTATGTTTAAGGATTGTATTATTTTCTTATTGCTAAATCTTTGATCAGCTGACGATACTTTACGATGTCTTTTTCTTTCAAATAGTCTAACAGACGCCTTCTCTTTCCAACCAATCTAACTAATGCACGCTCAGAGAAATTATCTTTTCTCATTTGTTTCATGTGCTCTGTCAGATGTTGTATTCTGTATGTAAATAATGCTATTTGTGCTTCTGTTGAACCACTATCAACCTCTGATTTGCCATACTTTGCAAATAATTCTTTTTTCTTGTCAATTGTTAAGTACATATTCTTACCTATCTGTTTTTATGATTCTATTTCCTATTTTTTAGGGTGCAAAGATACAAATTTATTTGTTACTGACAAGCAATTAGTTCTAAAATCTTTTCTTTGAAAATCCTTTTTGCTTTTTTATATGTGTTGCAATCTCTTTTATTACCTTTGTTTTTTGAATTATTTTTCTTTGTACCTCGCAATACAATATCCAATAACCAAAGCAATAATTACACCAATAGTATCTGCACAAAAATCCATGTATTCAAAGCTACGATGCGTTAAATTCTTCAAAAGATACTGTAATCCTTCGGTGAAAAGTCCAAAACCTATTGAAAGAAAGAATATAGAAATAATTATTCTCTTCAATGAATTTTCAAACTCTAACAGACAAAAAAGCAAGAATGAAAAACCAAAAAACATACTAGCATGAACAATCTTGTCATAATAAGGAATCATAGTAAGCCAATTAACCTTTGGCAAAGAAGATGAGGGTGAGAGCATACCATAAAACATGCATGCCACCCAAGCAACAAGCAGTACAAGATTCAATTTATGATTTATTATCCTTGTTCTCAAAATACACCAAATAAAAAAGAAAAAATGCTCAAAAGTACTTTAGCTTATGAGCATTTTCCTAAATTTGTATCAATCTACTATTGTTATAGACCAAGTGATTGTTTATAAGCAGCAGCATCCATAAGTTCGTTTGCCTCTGCAATATTTGTCATTTTAATTTTAATTATCCAACCTTCATTATATGGGTCAGAATTAATAACAGCAGCATTATCTTGCAAAGCTGCATTTACTTCCAAAACCTCACCACTAATAGGCATCATTAAATCAGAAACAGTTTTCACAGCTTCAATAGTACCAAAGATTTCACTCTTATCCAAAGTTTCGCCTTCTGTATCTACATCTACAAATACTATGTCTCCTAATTCGTGTTGTGCATAGTCAGTAATACCAACATAAGCATTTTCGCCTTCAATTCTTAACCACTCGTGGTCAGTAGAATACTTTAAATTTTCTGGTATGTTCATTTCTCTATTTTGTTATTTTTTGTTTGTCTTTATGTTTCCAAATGGCAAAGTTACTATTTTTCTCAATGATAGCAATATAATTTGCCTAATAATTTTATTCTTTAATGATTTTAGTCCTATAAACTCTATCTTTTTGCCTTACCTCAAACACATAAACGCCTCTTTGTAAAGAAGAAATATCTATACTTTGAGCAAAAGATGAAGGCTGTGAAAGCACTCTTTGTCCCATAGTATTATAAAGAATAATCTGAGACGGAGTCTCCCCTAAGCTAAAATAAATAGTATTATTGGCTGGCACTGGATAAACATCTATGTTTCTACATACACAAATATCTTGTGGCAAAGAAAGTAAAACAAGAGCTTTGCGAACACAAGCCAAAGCATCAATTTTCCCATATCCCCATAATGTGTTTGGAAGTTGTGAGCTAGTAAATTCATCTTCTCTTGCTGTAGAGTGAATAATGTCTTTTACTTGTCCAGGAGTCAAATTAGGATTAGCTTGCAACATCAGAGCTACAATACCACTAACAACTGGTGAAGACATCGAAGTACCTGACAAAGCAGCCAGTGGGTAGTGTCTACCACCATAATCAATATAAGTTGTAGAAGAAGCATAATCAGGTGCAAAAGAAGAAACTGTTGTTGTAACACTTACTCCAGGAGCAGCAATATCTGGTTTTTGTTGTCCATCTATACGTGGTCCATAGCTTGAAAAATTAGCTATTGAACCTCCTGTATAAGAATTTCTCTTCCTTGAAGTGTAAGCCGCAACACTAATCATTGAGTTAGCTATTGTTGGCTCTCCTATTCCATACAGATGGTCGCCTCCAATATCTGTTTGTCTGTACTTCATAAAATCCAATCCCCAATTACCAACACCTGTTGTCAATGCAGCTACATTCCAACAATGTACGTTTCCGTTTTGACCAGCAATAGAGAGCATAACATAGTGATTACTAGTAGTGTATTTTGTTTCTCTGACACTCCAAGCCTGTGAAGGGCGTCCAGAGAGTCCATAAGAAGTAGAAGAAGTTACTCTATATATTATAGTATCTCCATTCAACACAAGCATACTATCACCTATTATATCATTATTAAAAGTACTAACCCAAGGAGTAGAATCCGCTAGTGTTAAGTCTGGATTATAAAACTCTAAACGAGAAGAAAATCCACTTATACTATCTCCCACCATAGATATGTTTTGACCCCAATAATTATCAACATTTCTATCCACATCAAACTGCAAGGCAGAGCTAACAGTATCAGCACTATCAAAATGAGCTTTCAAATGGAAATTATAAGCCCCACAATTACCAGCACTTGAAACAAAAACAATGCTATCTTGATAAGATAAAGAATCTATTACCCTATCTAAAAGAGAAGTACCGTCTAAAACTCCCCAATGATACAAACCCCAACTGCCATTTATAACCAAACGTTTGCCAGCTGCTCTTGCCTTATCACGCATCCAAGCATAAGCATCAATAATTCCACTCTCATCTACAAGAAACGTACACATAAGCAAATTGGCCTCTTGTGCTATACCTTTGTATTTTGTGCCAGCCCCACTGCCTGCAGCTATACTGCTAACATGTGTTGCGTGATATCCATAACCATATATATTAGATGTATCACACTTTGCAATGAGCAAAGAATCTCTACCCACAAACTCTGCCCCATACAAATAGCCTTGTGGATGAGTACCTCCCTTACGAAATTGGTCCCATGCAGCAAGCACACGATAGTTAGTGTATGTTGTATCATAAAACATAGGGTTAGTATAATCAAATCCCCAATCTGTTACACCTATTATTACACCATTGCCACTATAACCCTGTGGCAGGGAATCTCCTTGCCAAACCAAATCAGCATTAACATCATTGGCAGCCTTATCCATAAATGGTTTTGACACTTTTCTTGCTGTTTCTATTTCTTTGATACCTATTTGAGCTAGTACTTGAGACACCTTGCTTTGAGGAATATAAAGCGTGTAAATATTTCCAACCTTTGCTCCTATCTTACAGCCCAATGACTCAAAAGCTAAGGGGTCAAAATGCTCATTAGCCTCAATAATTGTTGACAAATATTGATTGCCATCAATCTCTCTAAGAGAATAGTTTTGTGGCACATAAAAAGAAGTTTTTTTTTGATTAGTACGCAAATACTCTCTCATACCCAAACCTACATTCTGAGCAAAAAGGGCAAGTGAGAACACTGTTGTCAAAAGAAATAATACTGTTCTTTTCATACATCAAAGTATTAAATTTATAATTAGCCTATGTTTCGTCAGACAAAAGTAAGAAAGAATATTATACAAACAAAAAAAACGTCTCATTTTTTTTGAAACGCTTTTTCTTTTGTGTGATTTAATACTCATCTTCATCAAAGAAGAAATCATCTTTTGTTGGATAATCTGGCCAAATATCCAATATGCTGTCATAAGTCTCCCCCTCATCTTCTATCTCCGCAAGATTCTCTATTACCTCTGCAGGAGCTCCGGTTCTGACCGCATAATCTATGAGTTCATCTTTTGTTGCAGGCCATGGTGCATCATCAAGTTTTGTTGCCAATTCTAACGTCCAATACATTATATATAAGTGTTTTATCGTTTTCAATAAAAAAGGATTCTGCCCTCTTACAATTTGCAAAAGTAATATATTTTCTATTTGCAACAAAGTCAGAAGATATTTTTTTGCATTTAACAATAGCCAAACATCACTCATTAGACTATAATACCTACAAACCATAAAAACTAAATATTTCTCTTGAAGCCCAAAATATTACTTGATTATAATTATTTAGAATCAAGTAATAGGACACTGAAACAAAGAAATAATTTCTCAAAACAAAGTTTTAATAACCCACAAACAAATAAGACTCGCAAATAAAACATTTGCGAGTCTCTATTATTTAAGAATATGCAATTCAATACTTATCGGCGCCAAATTATTTCCACTCTCTTTTTAACTCTCATCATTTCTCTTGACATTATAAAAAGGTAATCTGAAAGGCGATTAAGATACATCAATACATTTTTATCTATTGGTGTTTGGCAATCCAATCTGACTGCTGAGCGTTCTGCCCGGCGACAAATTGTTCTTGCAACATTAAAATGTGAAGATAAATAATAACCTGTTGGCAAAACAAATCCTTTTAATTTTGGGAGGTTTCTCTCTAACAAATCCATTCTTTGTTCTAACATTTCAATATTTGCATTGCTGATTTGAGGTATTTCTTTACCATTAAAATCACTCTCACAAGCCACAATTGATTGGACAGAGAACAGAACATTTATTATTGCCAACAAATCAGTAGCATACACACTGCTTGCTGCTTCTTCACTTGATTTACCCTTCTGTCTATCTCTTTTTATTATCAAATCTCTAATTAGACCAATATAAGAAGTGAGTTCATCTATAGTTCCATAGCATTCAACTCTTAGATCGCTTTTTTTTACTCTTGTACCACCAACCAAAGATGTTGTTCCACTATCTCCTGTTTTTGTATATACCACAATTAACCCCTCTTTCCCTATTGGTATTTTTCAACTGCCTTTATTTCTGGCACTTTTTCTTTTACTACTTCCTCAATTCCTTGCTTCAAAGTCATAAGGCTGTATGGGCAATCTCCACAATGTCCTTGCAACTCTATGTATACTGTCAAATCATCTGATAATTCAACGAATTGAACATCTCCTCCGTCATTTTGCAAGTAAGGACGTACTTCTTCAAGTGCAGCCTTAACTCTTGTTTCAATATCTTGCTTTTCTTCTGGTGTCATATTACTTGTTTATTTTTGGTGATTATTATTATTTATTTAACTTTGCATCAATCTTTTGTGCCAAAGAAACAAAACTTTTAATTTCCAAAGAGTCTATACTCAATGAAATAATATTTCCATTTTTATTTGTGTTTGACATTTCCTCTGCAATAGGTATCTGTTCCAAAAGTTCTATATCTAATTCTTTTGAAAGAGCCTCTGCGCCTCCTTGTCCAAAGATATAATACTTGTTGTTTGGCAATTCTTTTGGTGTAAAGTAAGCCATATTTTCAACCAATCCTAAGATAGGAATATTTATCTGTTCATTCTTAAACATATTCACTGCTCTTCTAACGTCAGCCACAGCCAACTGTGCTGGAGTAGAAACAAACAATGCTCCAGACAAAGGATATTGTGTAGCTAATGTAAGCTGAATATCGCCAGTTCCAGGAGGCATATCAAAAAGTAAATAGTCTAACTCTCCCCATTTTGTTTCAGAAAGCAATTGAATAAGTGTGTTTGAAGCCATAGGACCACGCCACATCAAAGCCTGCTTTTTGTCAACAAAGAATCCCACAGACATTATCTTCATACCCAATTTTTCAAAAGGGATAAAGAGTGTCTTTCCATCTTCTTCCTCAGCCTCCACCTTTTCATCTACTATATTAAAGAGTGTTGGAATTGATGGACCATAAATATCTACATCAGCAATTCCAACCTTATAACCAATCTTTGCTAATCCAAGAGCAAGGTTTGCAGTAACAGTTGATTTTCCTACTCCACCTTTACCACTACCAACAGCAACCAAATGTTTTATTGTTGACATTGATTTCTTAATTTGCTCATCGCGTTCTTTTTGCTGTTCAAATATGTTCATTTCTTTATTTTATTAGTTATTTTACTCTTTGTTTTTGAAGCTTTTGGCAAAAGTTTATTCTCATCTTCTTCTTCATCTATATAGTCATCTTCTTCATCTTTGTCTTCAGAATCATCACCTCCTTTATCTTTGTCTTCATCTTCATTTTCTTCTTCATCTTCTAAAGAAGCTTCCGAATAATCTCCATGGACAAGTACAAACTCTTCCTTATCTGCCTTTGGCTCTTCGCCCTCTGAGGCTTCTATTTCGTCAAAGTCTACTTTTGTATCAGGGAACATTTCTTTATCAAAATCTTCATCACTTAATTTTGCATCTACTTTTACCTCCATTTTAACCATATAAGAAACATCATCTGTTTCAAAAGGTACTACATAAATAGCCTCACCTGAAGGCTTGTTTATTTTTTGTATGTATGAAGTGTATCCCTCGGGATACTGTTCAGCAAATTGCTGAATCAGCTCTGGTGTAAGTTTATTGAAACTTATAATTCTTCCTGCTTTGTGTTGTTGTGGTTTCATATAGCTACTACTGAAAAAATAATTTGCAATATTACCACCTTTTTGGAATATGGAAGAAAAAAGAACGGATTTTTAGTGTTAAAAAAATCAAATATGGCTAATTCCGTATAACCGTCAAAGATCCATTTTTAAGCATGAATTTATCCAAACATTTGTATTTCAATATATAAAAATAAGTACCAGAAGGTATATTGCTTGCTGTAAAATTATTCTTATATCCATTGGCTTTAAAAACCTCTTTTCCTCTACCATCAAATATAGTAAGAGTATTTTCTGGATATAAATCCAAATTTTTTATTTCAAAGACATCATTTATTCCATCGCCATTAGGAGTTATCACACTTGGTATGCGCAGTTCTTGCAAAGTTTGAGGAACAACTTTTTCTTCCTCTTTATCATTTTGAGATAGCTGTTGATATTGAGCATGTGGAGTTAGAGAGTTTTCTTTGCAACACAAAGAAGATTGAGATTGATGTATCTGTGGAGCAGAAATAGCATTTGTTTGTTTGTCTGTAATAGAAAACTCCGTAGATATAGATTGCAAAGGCTGTATTTGTATTTTGTTACTTACAATAATTGTTTTACTGTCTTTATTTGTAGTATTTTGAGTCATAGATTTCATAGTTGTTGTAGCAGTTTGGTTGATAGAAAGAGTTGTTTGAGCAATTTGTGTTTTACTATCATTGTGTTTTGCTGGTCTTGCAATAAAATAAGTAGCAACTCCTACAACAGCAACTCCTGCAATAATTAAAGCCACCTTTGTTAGAGTTGCAGTAACTGCCTTTGCACCTTTTACAGAAGATGCAGCTGGAGCAGCCATTTGCTGACTAACCTTATTCCAAACATCTGGAGCCTTAACCTCTGCATTACCAAGCCTCTTATATAATTCATCTATTGATTTCATTTCTGTATTTTTATTTCTTGCAAATATCGTTTTAACTTTGTTCGTGCTCTAAATATTTCAATTCTTACACCCCCTTCTGTCATTCCAAGTTTTTGAGCTATCTCTGGAGCTGTCATCTCTTCAACGGCAAAAAGGTTAAACACCATTCTGAGCTTTGGAGTCAGACGCTGTATTGTTGCCAAGAGTTTTTCTTGTGAATATTGAGCCTCTGAAGTGGTATAAGTCTCTGAAACATTATAAAAATTAGCATGTATGTCATCATTGTAAGAATATCTCTTAGCCCTCTTTTGTGTTTTGTAGTTATTGATTGCTGCATTTATAATTATGCGTTTAGCCCATGCTTCAAATGACAACTTTGCATTTGTTCTTACCTCAAAGTTTCCTATGTTGGTGAATATCTTGACATATCCATCTATCAATAAGTCTTGAGCATCTGCATAGGTTTGAGTATAACGCAAACATATTGTAAACAATTTATCTTTGTATCTGTCATAAATATCTTTTTGAGCCAAAGAATCATTTTGTTTGCAAAGCTCTATTAATTCAGCTACTGTTTTATCTTCCTGCATAATTCAAAAACTAACATTTATAATAACAAGATAAAACGCCCAAACTATATCATCTGTGTAACTTTTTTTATTTTACAACAACAAATCTTTTATGTAAGCAAACAGCATTATCACCTGAAGACAAAGTAATTACATAAACTCCTTGAGGCAAATTAAACTTGATAGTTTTTTCATTTGATAACTTTTGCCACTTGTAGCAATATACTTTTTGTCCCTTACTATTCAAAATAGTTACATTGTATTGCTTATATTGTAAATTGCTATTTGGTAAAGAAATAGTAATAAAATCTTTTGCTGGATTTGGATATAAATTCATTGCCTGAGCACTATTGTCTGCAAAAACATTATTTAAGCTCATCAAAGAAGTATCTCCAATAGCCATAATGTAATCACCCTCTCTTAGATTTTGCATCTTAATATAGCCAGATGTAGCGTCTGGTTTTGTTATTGGGACACTTGACCATTGTGTTTGAGCATTTGGACGCCACAATAATACAAGTGAATCGTATGTAGCATATTCATTTATTAGTTCTTGGTCAAAGCTATTACTACCTGACAAAAATTTAAAATAGAAATCTCCTTCAATATTATTTGAAGAAATATTCTGACCCTCTATTGTCCAATAATGTTTATGGCTTATGCGGCTAACGCCTTCTGGCAATGAAGCCGTTTCTTTCTCACCCAACCAATGCAAAGTGGAACGCAAAAATATTGAATCACTAACTGAATTAACCTTTGCAAAGAAATAAGTATTGGCAAAGGTTTGCTTACCAACAGAATCTATAATCTTATAATTATCTAATGTAGCATCAGCCACTTGTTCATCTAAATCTATAAAACAATTTATTGGAGTAAAAGGCAAAGAAATAGTTTGTGTTGTGCTGTCGCCAGAAAAGGCAATCACTTTCTTGAATTGATGCCAATTACTATCTAAAAACGTAATCGGCACTCTTGAAGAATGACAACCATTATTTTGATTTACGACAACTCTTTGTTCAATAGAAATTGTTGCGCTATTGTTTGCAAAGCTCTTTGCTGTAATAGCATAATGATTATATCCACTATCCATAACATAAAAATCAAAGAAGTCTGTCAAATCCACCCCTGTTGTTTGACTCAAATAGTCTCTCATTTGAAAACTTGTTGCAACCCCATAACCAAAATGCTCAAGCATTGAACGCACTGCTGGATAGAAAACGCTATCTCCTAAATAATTTTTCAGTGTATGCACAACAGCAGCTCCTTTACGATATGTTGTATTAGAATAAACATCTGTTCCTGTTGTACCATAGAGTGTAAGATAGCCTTCACTCTTTGGTATTGAACCTAAAACATCTTCCATTTGGTTACGAAAATAATTCTTTGCTCTGTCCAGTCCATAGTTTGCTTCCAAAGAAAGATTTTCACTAAATGAAGCCCAACCCTCTTTCATCCAAATATCTCTTTCGCAGTAAGCTCCCATGTAATTACCAAACCAACTATGTCCCAACTCATGAAACATATTTGAGTTATTTTCATCTCCTTGACCAATTGCAGCATTACGCGCTAAAGATATATTGTCAATATGTTCCATACTTCCCAAAGGCGTAACACAATAGCCCACTCTATTAAATCTAAATTGACCAAAATGGTTTTCTAATGTGTGAAAAGAATTTTTTATCAATGGCACTTTTGCTGCAACAACAGCACTATCAGCTGCAAAACAATAAACCTGCAAAGGATATGTAGCAGCCAAGCCTTGCACTGTGTCTTGTATTAAAACATAATTAGCAATTGCAACATTTATCAAATAAGGAGAAACTCTCTGTGGTATTCTCCAATGCCACAGCCAAGAGGAATCACTTATGTTTTCAATGCTGTCAAGCAAACCACCACAAATTGCTTTTCTTGTATTTTGTGTAGATATGTTCAGGTTAAATGTTGCCTTACCACTGTAAAGGTCAAGAGCTGGAAACCAACTACGAGCATAAGAGTGAGGGTCGTCCATCAAAGCCACATTTAGCGAATATATTATATTAGGGTCATAATGCATACCTCCCCAACCATACAATTCTACAACTTGAGAACCAGAATACCAAACCACAACATCAACAGAGTCTCCATTTGTCACAGAAGAAGGTAATGTAATATTGATATTTGGAGACAGATAGGTATAGTCAGCAGCGTAACCATTTAAATAAATAGAATCCACCGTATGATTGAGCAAACTCAAATGAATAATATGATTAATGGGATTTGTTACCTTAATTTTTAAATAGCAGTAGCCTTTGTGATGATTCTTGACAGTGTTATTTATGTCAAGATTGATATCATAGTGAATTACATCTATTGAATCAGTCTGCGCTCTAAGTCCAAAAGAAAAGCAAGACAAAAGAAAAAACAAGTAAAACTTTTTCATATTAAATTTATTTATTGATTACTATGAGCTACAAAGATACAACAAAAATTTTAAAAGAAAATTCTTTGTACCAAAAAATAAAAAAACGCCATATCCGAATAAACGAATATGACGTAAAAAAAAGTTATTATTCTTGTGTTAGTGACTAAACTGGGATTCGAACCCAGGGCCCCATCCTTAAAAGGGATGTGCTCTACCGGCTGAGCTATTTAGTCTCCCATGCTTTGGGAGTGCAAAAGTACTGCTTTTTTCATTACTGACAAACAAAAATGCATTATTTTATTTGTTCTTTTTTCTAAACTGCTTTATTTCAAAGCCATAATTATGGTCAGAGAAATAAAAAACAAATTTTTAAGGCAGAAAATTTGCACAAGTAAAATATTATTCCTATTATTGCACCTTGAGAATTAACAGCAATTATTATGAATTACGCAATTAAATTAAAGGAAGGTATTGACCAAATCAATTTTGGTTTGTCAATAGAAAATGTTTGTTCACTTCTTTCTTCTCCCTCAGAAGTGGAGGAGATTGGTGAAGATATTGATTACCCAACAACTATTCTTCATTATGAAAATCAAGGACTTTCTCTCTTTTTTGACAATTCTTCACAAGAGAGTGCTTTGTCTTGCATTGATGTACATAATCCACAAATGACAATATTTGACAAGAAAGTTATGGGCTCTTCTATACACGATATAGAACAGCTAATGATAAAAAACGAAGTTTTCAATGAGACAATGGAAAAAGAAGATTGGGGCGAAGAACGCATATCTTTTGAAGAAAAAAATATAGACTTTTATTTTAATAATGGAAAACTCATCTCAATCACTTTCGGAAAGTAGTTACTCTCTATTATTGCCCTCTTTATTTTTTCCTCCCATTGCTTATTTTCAATGTTTGTCAACTTATGGGTGTGCAATCATTGAAAGCCAAGAGACCTTTCCAAAGCAAACGCTTAGAAATCGCACATATATTCTAACTGCTAATGGAATAGAGTCTATAAATGTTCCTATTGTCAGGGAGAAATCCATTAGACAAACAACAAGTCAAGTCCATATTTGCTACAAAGATCATTGGAGCAGCAAAGCTTGGCGAGCAATCACTTCGGCATACGGACAAAGTCCATATTTTGAATATTTTGAAAATGATATTCACAAGTTTTTCTCGACCGAATATTCATCGCTGTGGGAATTAAACAATGCTATTCTAACTTATTTCCTTCAAAAATTGGACTTAGATACTAAAATATCTTACACAAATGACTTCATCCCACCAACAAAGAACCAAAAAGATATGCGCCATGTGTTTTCTTCTCAAAAATCAATGGCAAATACATTTTCTCAAGATTCATTTATTCCATATACTCAATGCTTTTGTAACAAATTTGATTTCATTAGTAACCTTTCTTGCTTAGATTTGCTATTTATGAACGGGAATGAAAGCAGCTATTATTTGAAAAAAATCTCACTATTATGAGCATTAGTCATAGTATTTTTATATCTTTGCAATGTGCAATTAGAATTGTGGTAAGTGCTGTTGCACACAAGTAAATTTGTTTTAACGTAATATTTAAACAACAAGCAACGAACTCATCAAATAATTTATGACATTATTATACTGTTTCATAACATCTTTGGTTATAGTTTTTTTTACAATGCCAATATTTATAAGGTTAATGCTCAAGTACCATATCCTTGACTCCTCTGTAGGCAGAAAAAAGCACAACGGTAACAAAGTCAATATGGGAGGAATAATTATATTCTTAGCATGTATCGTCTCTTGTTTATTAGCAATGCACTCCTATAAACCTTCATGTAACATTGATTATATTATAACATTTCTCATTGTGCTTTGTTGTATTGCTATTGTGGGTGTAAGAGATGACATGAACACTCTTTCTGCAAAGACAAAACTAATCATTGAGATAATATTCATTCTTTTTATTTGCAACATAGGTCTGAGGATTGACAATCTTTTTGGCTTTTTTGGCATACACAAATTACCTATTGTAATCAGTTATGCAGCAACAATATTCTTTATTGTTGTTGTTCTAAATGCATATAACCTTATTGACGGTATTGATGGACAAGCAGCAACTCAAGCTCTAAATGTAATTGTGCCATTGTTTTTGTTTTTCATGCTTTGCATTCCTAAAAATTATATATGCCAAGATTGTTTTGGCTCGCCAATTCTATGGAGAATACTTTTGGTTAGCGTAGGCGGAGGCTTAATTGGCTTTTTGTTTTTTAATTGGGAGCCTTCAAAGGTTTTTATGGGAGACACTGGTTCCATAACCATTGGTACTATTATAGCTTGTTCTATGATTGTTGCAATGCAATACAATGGCTATTTGGGTTCAGAGGCAAAAATCTGTGGGCTTGTTGCAATCAAATCTAAGATTGGAGTTGTCTGTGTATTGTTTTTCATTCCTTTTGCAGACACTTTAAGAGTATTTTGTGATAGAATTAAAAGAGGATTCTCTCCTTTCCACCCTGACCGCTCGCATATCCATCATTTATTCTTACGCACTGGTGCCACACATGCTAAGACCTCACTTCTCACACTTACTTTTTCCGTAACCATATCTATAATAGGAATGATACTTTCAACGTTAGTAGATGACAACATATTCATACCTTTAATAGTGGTAATGTTCTTTTTATACGTTATCACACTACATTATGTTATCAAGTTTAGAATTAAAAAAATGAGAGCAAAACAATTATGCCAGAAGAAATAAACACAACAGAGCAAACAGAACAAGAAAATCAAGACCTTAAAACAGAAGAAACTCCAGAGGCACAAGAAGCTCAACAAGAAGAAGCAGCCCTCTCAGAGGAACCAAGCCCAATAATAGACTACAAAGATGTAACTATTGCTCAAGATAGAGTTGTTCTAAGCAACATAGACCTTAAAATAAAGGAAGGAGAATTTGTATACCTAATAGGTAAGACTGGTACCGGCAAAAGTTCTTTGCTAAAAAGCATATATGCCGATGTTCCACTCTCAGAGGGTCAAGCAACAGTATGTGATATGCCTCTAAAAGGTATTCGTAGAAAAGATATTTCTATGCTAAGAAGAAAACTTGGTATTGTATTTCAAGATTTTCAACTCTTGCAAGACCGCAATGTGTTTGATAATATAGCTTTCGTTTTGCGTGCAATAGGAATTAAAGACAAGGAACAGATAGAAGAAAAAGTTTCTTCCACATTAAAAGATGTTGGAATGTACGAAAAGAAAGATGTTATGCCTTATCATCTCTCTGAGGGCGAGATGCAAAGAGTGGCAATTGCAAGAGCTATTGTTAATAGTCCAAAGTTAATTCTTGCAGATGAGCCAACAGGCAATCTTGACCCAATAACAAGCGAGGATATTCTGAAACTACTTCTAAAAATAAACAAGGAGAACAATACAACCATACTTATGGCAACTCACGACTATATAATTATAGAAAAATTCCCTCAAAGAGTTATCTGTTGTGAGAAAGGCAAACTAATAAATGCCTAAAACACTTTAGCACAATAGTATCCTAATTTATAGGTATCCAGTAAAAAAAGATTTGGGTGAAGGCTTTTGAGATTTTTCTCTATTAAAGAGTGAAATAATTTGTAATATAAGGACATCAAAGGCTTAAGTCCAATTGATTTTGTTTTGTAATATGCTTTGACAAGACTAATATCAAAAAATTCTTCCTTTGGATATTTCTTATCAACTATCTTTATCAAATTATCTATTGAGTTTTGTGTATTCTGAATAAACTTATCTGCATCATAAAGTCCCATGTGAATTATTGGATTCTTTATCATCTTGAATTTATAACCTTTTTGCTTCAATTCTATTCCAAAAATAGTGTCTTCGTGACCATAACCACTCATACTTTCATCAAAACATGTTGTTTCAAAAGCCTTGCGTGAGATAAGAAAGTTATTAGTCATAAAACTCTTTGCCTGGCATCTATTGCAATGACTTTCTCTTTTTGTACCATAAAGCCAATGCAATATGTATTTGCTATCAATATTGTTTTTCTCAGGATAAATTCTGCCTCCGCAAACAATGTCTGCATCATCTTTGAATTTGTTATATAAGACCAAATAATTCTGTGAAGCCACTTGACCATCACAATCCAAGAACAAAATATACTCTCCGTGACTCTCTTTAACCATAAGATTTCTAATAGCTGAGCGTCCATAGTTATAACTCAACTCTTTATATCTAACATTTGGAAGAGTCATCAACTCTTTATTTGGCTGACATTTCAAAGGTGAAGCATCGTCATAAACCAATATTTCAAAATCAACTTTCAAAGCCAAAGCTTGTTCATATAAAGCAAAACAAAGTTTTGAACAATTATAGTTATAAGTTGGTATTAATATCGAAAGCATTTATTTTATAGTACTTAGTAATTTTTCTATCTTATTTTCTTCATTCTGCCAACAAAGTTCGTGGGCTGCTTTTTTGCAATTTTCTCTCTGCTGAGCCAAAGTCTTTTCATCTTTCAAAAGAGCATTTATCTGCTGAGCCATTTCCTGAGGATTATAGTTTGAAAGGAAAGTACCGATTTTAAACGTTTGCACAATAGGTTTTATTTCACAAAGCGGAGTAATTAGCATTGGTAGCTGGGCATGCACATATTCAAAGAGTTTATTAGGCAAAGAAAAAGCATAATTGCCATTTGTGGGCTTATCCAATGAGAGTCCGAGAGTTGCATTGAAAGTGTATTGCATCATTTGCTCGTAAGGTACCCTTGGAACAAAGAAAATTTTATCCTCTAATCCCAAATTCTTACTTTGTTGTTGCAAAAGAGAGAAAATATCGCCCCCTCCAATTATGTAAAGGCAAGCATCTATCCATTGCATAGCCTGAACTAATTCTTCCAAACCTCTTTCCACATTGCACCCTCCACCTTGCCAGATAAGTACTGGATTGTTTTGTGGCATCAAAAGCTCGGCTCTGTCTGCCGTTTTTGTAACTCCACCAAATAATGGAGCATTTCTGACAACCAAAGCACTAACACCATACTTGTCTTTGAAATAATCAGCTATTGGTTGTGAAACTGTGAGTACGTTTTTCAGTCTTGGCACAATATGCTCTTCAAGTTTTGTCCAAAACCAACGTGCAAAAGCGTTTTCTTTTAGCTCTGGCACTTGTGTAAAATGCTCATGTGAATCAAAGATTATTGGCTTCCTTTTTATGCGTGAAGCACACCACGCCCCCAAAAGAGTATCTAAGTCGTTAGCCCACACAATATCAAACTTATGTGTAAGCAAAAAGAAAAACTCCCTCAAATTATACTCTGCATAAAACAAGAAACTCTTATCAAAAATCAAACGAAAACGCTTTGTTGGATAACTTCTTTTATCCAAAGGTTTGCTCCCAGACTTTATTCTACCAACCAAAAGAACACTATAATCACATTGGGCTATTGTTCTGCAAGTCTTATCAACTCTATTGTCTGTAAGTAAATCACTTGTTACACATTCTATTACCCTTTTCATTATTGCTCAGAAGTATTATTTGATTTTCAAGCCTTTGATTTTTGATATTTTTTTGTCCCATGAAGAAAAATGCTCACTGCTAAGCAAAGAACGCAATTTACTGTTAGCTCTGAACACTATTTTTGTAGCCTTAACCTTATCAGCTGTTATTTCTTTGGCTGACAAATAGCCTTTGCTACTCAGAGCCAAACTAAAAGAACCAATGTCTTCAAGACTTACCGTTTTGCCTTGCTCCAATTCCGCTCTCATATAAACAGACAGAGACTTCAAACACGAAAGCACATCTCCATAAGCCAAAGACGAACTCTGACTAATTAGTTCTGCTAATTCATTATTGCTAATCACACTGCCTTTTCGTGAGCAAGCATAATACTTTTCTTGTTCTTGACCCTGAGAGTCTGTGAATTTTCTTTTCCAAGTACTGTAATATTTTGTCATATCTTTGATTTGTTGTATTCTTTCTTTGTTATGTGTTGCTGTTTCTTTGTTCTAAGATTTTCTTTCTTTGTTTCAGTTGTACTATAACCCCATTATAGAAGCTCTATAACCCCATTATAGAGTTGCTATAACCCCATTATAGAAATCACGAAACAAAGATACAATTTTTTATTATACTAATTGGATGTAGCCAAACTTATATTCACAAGATAAAGTGTTTATTTGACACCAATATTTGCAATTAAACAAAATCATTTCTTATCAATAATGTCAATATAAGAAAACAAAAAAAGCCAACTACTTTATTGTAGCTGACTTTTTCTTTGCTGTGGTCCCTCTTGGGCTCGAACCAAGGACCCCCTGATTATGAGTCAGATGCTCTAACCAACTGAGCTAAGGGACCCGTCAAGACTTTAAAAAGCACATCTTGATTTTGCGAGTGCAAAAGTACAATAATTTTCTATTCTACCAAAGAAAAAAATGATTATTTGTACATTTTATACCTTTATAGTCTCACTATCAAAGCACAAAATGTTAAAATACAAAACCAATTAATAGCTAATTTCTTTAGCCATCAATCTCTATTTTGTATATTGTTTGGGTTGCACCTGTAATTTTGAAACGATCATCTATTCTTTGACCAACAACCCACACTATCTTGTCATTTGAACACAAGAGCCATTGATTTTCCTTGTCCAAAATAGAATATTTGAGGTTTTGATAGAAGTCAGATATCTTCTTTTCGCCTCTCATGCCATAAGGGAAAAAAGCATCACCTTTGTACCAGTGGCGAAGCGTGAGTGGAAAAGTAAGTTTGTCATAGTCAAGCATGGCTATAAACTTAGTTTTGGGTATTCGCACAAAAGAAAGGTCTTTAAGCAACTCCATGTGTAACTTTATTGGGTGAGTGATACTTGTCTGGTCTTCTCTGATACAATACTGGTCTGTTTTTTCTTGTTTATTCTCAACAATAATCAAATACTCTCTATCTTTGATTAAGCGATAATTCTCACTAAAAAACTGTTTACCTGAGATATCGTCCAAAGCCTCTTCAATAGCATTGATATTGGATTCATTGAAACCATATTCACTGAGAAATTCATAAAGATATATACGTGAAGGAGTCAGTGTTTTTATTTTGGCAATAGGTATCTTAACCTTGTCCTGCTCCTTTATCACTATTTCTTCTTTGGCTTTATTTACCAAAGTACGAAAAACTTGCTCTGTCTCACGAAAACGCTCTATTTCTTTAACAATAGTACGTTCAAAATTAGGAGAAATCTCTTTTATCAGTGGCAAAAGTTCGTGACGAATCTTGTTACGAGTAAATTTCACTGAAACATTTGTTGAATCTTCCACAAATGCAATAGAATGCTCTTGCTGATAAGCTGTAATCTCTGTACGGTTAGTGAAAATCATTGGGTGAATGACATTATTAACTTTCTGCAATATGCCATGCAAACCAGAAATACCAGTACCCCTAAGCAGATTGATAAAGAAAGTTTCAATAGAATCATCGGCATGATGAGCCGTTGCAAGATATGTGTATCCTTCGGCTTTCAGAAGGTTAAAGAAATACTCATATCTTAAGTCACGAGCAGACATTTCAAGGCTTTTGCCCTTGTCTTTCATATAAGTAAAAGTATCAAAACTCTTCTTGTATAACTTTATATTATGCTCTTGACAAAAAGAAGTAACAAAATCCTCATCTCTTTGACTCTCCTGCCCTCTTAGCTTAAAATTACAATGTGCTATTGCAAAATTATACCCACACTTTAAAAAGAGGTCTGTCATAACCATTGAGTCTATGCCTCCGCTGACAGCCAATAGTATGCTATCATCTTTGGAAAAAAGAGCGTTATCCTCAATGTACTTTTGAAATTCCTTAATCATTACTGTTGCAAATAAGAGATTAAAGTTTTGCTTTCAAAAAATTTGTCATCATTGTGTAAAGGTGCAAACGTGTATTGCCTCCATAGATGCTATGGTTCTTGTTTGGATAAGCAAAATGTTCAAATTGCTTACCTGCCTTTATAAGTGCATCAATCAAATCCATCGAATTTTGGTAGTGAACATTGTCATCGGCTGTGCCCTGTATGAGAAGGAAATTGCCTTTAAGCTTTTCAACATGATTGATTGGTGAGTTTATGTCATAGTTATCACCATTCTCTTGTGGAGTACGCATAAAACGCTCTGTATATATGTTATCATAGTAACGCCATGTTGTTACCGGAGCAACAGCTATGGCACTTTTGAAGTAATCTGCACCCTTTGTGATTGCAAGTGTAGACATATATCCTCCAAAACTCCAACCAAAAATACCAATACGCCCTTTATCCACATAATCCAAAGAACCAAAATATTTAGCAGCTTCAATTATATCTTCTATTTCATATTTCCCCATTTGCATATAGGTACATTTCCTAAAATCTTCGCCTCTCATACCCGTACCTCTTGGATCTACACAAACACAAATATAACCTTGCTGAGCTAACATTCTAAACCAAAGATAATCTCTAAAACGATCTGTTGAGTTTAACACCTCTTGTGAGGCTGGACCTCCATAAACATAGAATAAAACAGGATATTTCTTACCATTTTCCATATTTGAAGGCTTTATTATCCAATAGTTAAGACTTGTTCCTTGTGTTGTAGTGAATGAAGAAAACTCTTTTTTCTCTGCTCCATAGTCTGCAAGGGTTTGTTTTAAAGCTTTATTGTCTTCAAGTGTTACAAGTACATTTCCTTCTTTATTATTGATTGTATATACTGTTGGTGTATTACCATTTGAATAAGTAGCTATGTAATATTCTCCACTTTTAGAGAACTCAGCTCCATTGGTACCAGTTTGTGTTGAAAGCAAGCGTTTGTGTTTACCGTCAAAGCCCACAACACAAAGTTCACGATTTATTGCAGAAGACTCTGCTGCCGTGTAATATATCTTCTTAGACTTTTGGTCAATAAAGCAAAGCTCATCTACATCATAGTTCCCTGTTGTGATTGCCTGAATAGAGCCATTTTTTACATTACACAAATAAAAACGATTATAGCCTTCTCTTTCGCTTTTAATGATAAAGCGATTGTTATCATTTAAGAAATGAACTTTATCCACATTATCAATATAGCATTTATTAGTCTCTGAGTATATTGTCTTTGTTGTGTAATCAGAAGTATTCACACAGTAAATATCATATTGATTTTGCAAACGATTTAGCTTATGAATAAGCAAATTATTTGTTGTTCCTTGCCACTGAATACGTGGGATATAATAGTCTTTATTTGTACCTAAATCAACTTGTTTTGAAGCATTAGTAGCTAAATTATAGACATAAATATCTACCACAGAATTAGCCTCACCAGCCTTTGGGTACTTATATGTGTATTGGTCAGGATACAAATTGCCATACACTGGGAAAGAATACTCCTTTACTTTGCTCTCGTCAAAACGATAGTAAGCCAATTTATTACTTTCTTTATTCCATTCATAACCATAAACAAGTGTCAATTCCTCCTCATACACCCAATCAGATGCTCCATAAATAACCTGGTTTTGTTTGCCATCTGTTGTTATTTGAGTAACTTTGAAATTACCTTTGCTATCTTTTTGGTCTAAGAAAGAAACATATATGTTGTTTTGATATGTCCAAGCCACTTTCTTGCCATCTGGTGAGAAAGCTGCAAGACGCACTTTCCTACCATCTGTTAGTGGATAAAGCGTCTTAGAGCCTAAATCATATATATAATAATCGGCAACAAAAGAACGACGATAAATAAACTCTGGATTAACCACCAAAAGCACTTGTTGTTCATCTTCAGAGAATGAATAATCATAGACATAATTCTTTTTGCCTGCATTAGGAAAATTAAGTTGAGAGAAATTGATTATTTCACCCTCTTTCTTACCCGTTTTGTATGAATACTTATCTATACTCTTGCGTGTCAGCACACAATACTGCTGACCATTTTTCATTGAACGAATATCGTCTATAGTTTTATAATTAAAGGTATTCTGTGACCAAATATCTTCAAGTGTAATTTGCTTTTGAGCTTGAGCAAATCCCCAAGTCATAAAGCATAAAGCTAATACTAAAATCTTTTTCATTATTACTATTATTATTTATCCGCCTTGTTGTCTGTGAGTTAATTCATCAATTTATCTATGAGCATATCTTCCCATTTTAGCAATGGATCTATATTCTTTCTATCCTTTGGATAAAGCGTCTCCATTACAAATTGGTCTATTTCATTTGAGAAACGATATTTGTTGATTGACAAACGATGCATAAATTCTGTAAGATACTTACCCCACTGTGTGTCTGTGTGGTTGGAATAGTAGGCTTGTATGGCATTTTTATACTCAGGTACAATAACATCTGACACATTAGCCACATTGGCAAAGTCAAACCCTTCTCTTGGGTCAGAAACCTTTAATTTGATAGGGTTAGTGCCATAGATAGAAGTCTTTTCCAAACCCTTGGTTGCCATAAAGAGTAATTCATCTATTTGCAGTGTAACCAAATCTGCACGAATGAAGTTAGGGTTATTATATAGCAGTTCATCTCTCCAAGCCACTCTTCTGAAGATTTCATCTATTGATATGTCTTGCTCTGCATGCCATATATTTTGATAAGCTAAATCCCTAACATAGTTATTGAAATAGTATGCAAAATCCTTACTTAAATACTTACTCAATCTCTTTATTAGAAAAGTAGAATCAACTTCCATAGAATAAGAAGTATCCTCGTCAGAAGAAATCCTATAACCCCACTGTGCATACTCCTTTATAAAGTCTTTAATGTTGTTCTTGAGCTTTGGCAAAACCCATATATCTTTATGGAAATAACCTCTTATCTCCTGGTCTGAGAATGTCTTATGCAAAGTTGCTGTTTTGTCCTCACAAGACATTTGATGATAGTAATAAAGTATTTGAAAAGCCCAATCTGCTCCATCTGGATCTCCTTTGAAACTTGTCTTAAAAAGCTCACAAGCCTTTATAATAACATCTCTTTCTGAAAAAGGTAACACACTTAAATCACGGGTAAATTGTGTCATTTTTTCCTCGTCAAGCGTACTGGTATTCTGTGCCTGAAGCCCCAAGACACAAAACAATGCCATTATTATTCCTAAAACTATCTTTCTCATATATATGTTTGCTTTAAATATATTCTTGTTACATTTATTTTTGGCTATTTTGATATAAAAATTCACTCTTGCCATCAAGAGGCAAAGTTACACTTTTTTTCGCTATTATCTCATATTTTCTCTTAACTTTCTAATCTGGGCTCATATATAATCGTTTAAATTGTCAAACAGAAACAAAAAATTAGTATCTTTGCATTCTTTTAAACACTAAAATAGAATGAAGATAGTTAAAATTGCCCGTCTTTTAGGTTATATTTCTTATGCCTTACTTTTGGCTCTGATAGCTTATTGGGTCTTTGCCCATCCTAAAAGTCAGGTGCTACTCATTTGTCTTTTGATTATTTGTATCATCAGAATGATTGCCTCTTCTTTGAAGTCTAACTACTATGAGAAGGATTACAACAAACTGCATGAGGATAATGAATTTTTAAACAGAAGAATTGAGGAGTTAACAGCTTCACAAGCAAAAGAGGAAACAAAATAAAATTATAACAAAACAAATACACAAATGGCAACAACAGCAGATATTAAGAATGGATTATGTATTGAAATGAATGGCGATTTACTTTCAGTTGTAGAATTTTTACACGTAAAACCAGGAAAGGGAAACACATTTGTTCGTACAAAACTAAAAAGTTTTAAGACCGGCAGAACATTAGAACACTCTTTCTTGGCAGGTACAAAAATAGAAATAGCAAGAGTGGAAAGACGCCCTTACACTTTCCTTTACAAAGAAGGAACTCTTTACAACTTTATGCATACAGAAACTTTTGAACAGATAGCTATTGAAGAAAACATTATCAATGCTCCTCAATTCCTTAAAGAAGGACAATACGTTGAAATGATTGTTCATGCAGACACAGAGACTCCACTATCTTGTGAATTGCCTCCTTTTGTAGAGATGACAGTAACATATACAGAGCCAGGAGTAAAAGGCAACACAGCCACTAACGCCCTAAAAGACGCCACAGTGGATACTGGCGCAAAAATAAAAGTACCTTTATTCATTGAAAACGGTGAGAAAATAAAAGTAGATACACGCACAGCTCAATACGCTGAAAGAATAAGATAGTGAAGCAAAAACCTATCTACAATCAAAAGAAAGTCTCTATCCTGGATTAGGAATGAGACTTTTTTTACAGACATCTATTCGTCTACTACTCTTGATTGTCTTTTGACTCTTTCTTCTTTTTTGAATACATCTTTATTCCAGTATAACCAACCCAACAAGGTTGTGCTGTGCTTATTTGACTGCTTGTTATTGTTAGTGGTTGATTATGTACTGCATAATTTTGATTTGGTGGGGTTTGGTACTGGTGGAGCGAACAGCGTTACACTTGCTCCAAACAAAAATACTATCTTTTTAATATCTTGTTTTCCTTTCTTTATTATCCTTTATCTATTTTGGATATATTCGCTTCCATTGGAAGTTATTATAATATAAATTTCATTGTCTTCGTATCTTGCTGTGTCTTTATCTTTGCACTATACACTCCTTTTGGTAAACCAACCCCTTTGTGTAACTTATAACTGAGAGTTTTGCTGCAAAGACTTCTTGTCTCAAAACATTATAAATATGCAACGCCCTTAGGTTTTCCCTGTTACGTTTATTGTTTTATTTGCTGTCCAAAACTCTATTGTGTTTTGTTCTTGCTCTACATTATATAATCCTATATTATTCTTAAATCTTATTTTGAAACTATTAACATTTTCTCCACTGGCAATGGTTCTTGTGTAGACTGTTTCATTTGTCAAGGCTATCTCTGCTATATCATCCATAAAACTGAATTAAATCCCTATGGTATATTTGCAAATGTTAGTGTTGCTATGCCATGCTGTGAGGATATTTATATTTATTTTGCACTCATAAATGGTTGTCTTGATTGCATTGCTAACTATTACTGTTATATATCTGTTCATTATCTCCTATCATCTTATAATCATCGTTTATATCAAAACCATTTAACTCTTATATAAGCCTCTTTACTCAATAAATTATATGTTGTTATAATCTGCATTGATTAGGCTAAGGTACTCTTCTTTCCTTCTGTTAGAAATATAAAATTGTCTTAATCCTACTATTGAGAACAATACAAAAAAACCTCTCCTGTCTTTATACAATTTTCATTTGTTGTATTATGCAATGTATTCCAAGTACCATCTTTCTTATATCACTTTGTATTCATAATTAGCTATTTATTTGTAAAAATCCTTTACATATATATTTCCTTGATATGGGTTTGGAAATGCATACCACCGACCTACTGTTACACCTGCATAAGTGCCGAAATATCTGTATTATATACTGTTTATTGCTTTGTATCGTTGTAGCAGCTCCTTCTGTTGTATTGAATGGATATGCTTCAACATTCATATCTGAACCATAAACCAAATATGTCAAAAGATATTTTATTGATACAAATAGATATAACCATAATGGCGTATTGTTACAAACTGGTATCTGCATTACATACAATAATAATATACCTCAAAAAAAATTAAACACACAAAGAAGGGATATACTAAAGTATATTAGGGTTATCTCTTCTGTTTAAAATAGCTCATCAGCTCAATACATAGGTGAATGAGCTAAACAACCTGTTAATAACTCTTAAAGAAGTAAGAAATAAACAAAGTAATAATTTCACCAAACGAAGTTTTAATACAATAAAACTTTGTTTTATTTGACCAAAACGCTGTTATTTTTTTGATTAAACTCTTTCTTATATATCACATCAACACTATGCGTTTAATGCCAGTCAGGCACTGACCGTTTGAATTCTGAGAGCACTATTGCTGTTGCTATGGAGGCGTTTAGACTCTCAGCTCTACCGTCGGGTGAGTAGTTGGGTATGGTTAGTGGTGTGGTGATAGCTCTACGCACCTGTGGGCTTATGCCATGAGACTCGCTGCCGATAATTATCAATCCTTCATTGGATAGTGTTTGTTGGTAGATATTATTATCGGAATCCACAATAGTGCCATAGATATTGTATTTAGGTGGCAAAGATCTGATAAAGTCTGGTAATTCACAGTAGATCACATTCACCCAAAAGAGTGCACCCATGGTTGCTTGAATGCTTTTGGGGTTGTAAATGCTTACAGTGTTAGATGAGCATACTATATCGGTTAGTCCAAACCATAGGGCCTGACGAATTATGGTGCCGAGATTGCCGGGGTTGTTTATACCGTCAAGGGCAAGTACCAGTGTGTCTTGTGTGCGAACAGCTTGAGGCTTAGGGGTGCTGACAACAGCAAGCACGTTGTTTGGGGTGGATAGAGAACTCATTCGTTGTAAATCCTCAGGGCTAACTTGTAATATCTCAACATTAGAGTGTGCTGAAGGAATTGTGTTAAGTTCTATCCATTGTTTTGTTGCACAAATAGTCTGCACATCAAATGTGGAGTGCATCAGCTCAGAGAGCATTTTCTCACCCTCAACCACAAAGACTTTTTCACTCTGGCGGAACTTGTCTTGTTTCAAAGAGGCTATTCTTCTTATTTGTGCTTTGCTTATCATGTTATAGATAGAAAAAAGACCTCTGAGGAAAAAAAGCTCAAAGGTCTTTGTATTATTTGTATTAACAATTATTCTGCTACTACATCAAAAGCTATTTCTGTCTTGATATCTTTGTAAACAGATATTATAGCCTTGTGAGCACCTAATTCTTTGATAGCCTCACCAACTATAGCAATCTTCTTACGATCCACATCAAGATTAAATTGAGCCTTGATAGCGTCAGCAATCTGTATTGCATTAACACTACCAAAGATTTTTCCACCCTCGCCAGCTTTTGCACCAATCTTAAGACCTTTGATAGACTTGTATTGTTCTGTTTGAGTCTGAGCGTCCTTGCGGATTTTCTCTTCTTTGAAAGCTCTTTGCTTTAAAGTCTCTGCCAAAATCTTACGGTTAGATTGTGTAGCAATAGCTGCCATTCCATTAGGAATAAGGTAATTGTTTGCATAACCATCTTTCACTTTTACGATAGAATCCTTATAACCCAAAGTGAGTACGTCTTGTTTCAATATTACTTCCATTTCTCTTTCCCTCCTTATTTTAATAAATCAGCAACATAAGGCATTAGAGCAATGTGACGAGCTCTCTTTATGGCTTGTGATACTTTCTTTTGATATTTGTTTGATGTACCAGTAAGTCTTCTTGGGAGAATTTTACCTTGTTCATTGACAAACTTTAAAAGGAACTCTGCATCCTTATAGTCAATATACTTAATACCGCTCTTTTTGAAACGGCAATACTTTTTTCTTTGTGTTTCAACTGCAATAGGAGTCAAATACTTTATTTCTGTTTCGTTTGCCATAGTGCCTTAATTTTTTAAAGTGTTTTCATTCTCTACTACTGGGACATTTGATTCTTCTTTCTTTGCAGAAAAAGTCTTACCCTCTTTTCTTTCTTGTTGTTGCTTTGCAGCCTCTTGTTGCTTACGCAAGCCACCATTACGTTTCTTTTCGTTGTAAGCAATAGCCCATTTATCTAATGTTACTGTCATAAAACGAAGCAAAGTCTCATCTCTCTTGTATGCTGTTTCAAGTTTAGCAATCAAGTCTCCTTCGCCCTTAAATTCTATAAGATAATAGTAACCTGATGATTTCTTTTGGATATTGTAAGCTAACTTACGCATTCCCCAATCATCTTCAAAAACAATTTCTGCCCCGCTGGCAGTCAAAAGTGATTTGTACTTTTTTACAGTTTCCTTTATCTGTTGGTCAGATAAAACGGGAGTCATAATGAAAACTGTTTCATACTGTCTTACCATACTGTTATTGGTATTTGTTTTGTTAATTATATTTCCCCTCTTATCAAAAGAGAGTACAAAATTACTCTTTTTTTCTCAATTAGCAATAAAACAGAGCGTTTTTTTTGACTTTTCTTGTTACTCCAAATTCTTGCCGTGGCAGTTTTTATACTTCTTTCCACTTCCGCAAGGACAAGGGTCATTTCTGCCTATCTTCTTTTCTGCCTTTACTGGTTCATGAGAGATTTCTTGAGTACTGCTAATTTTTGTCTGTTGTTGTTCTTCTCTTCCTACTTTTATGCGGCTGTTGTCGCTCTTTGGTAGCTCTGTTTCTTTTACGTTTTTCTCTTCAATAGACAACTGAGCACGGCAAAGGAATGAAGTAACCTCCTTATTGATATTGTTTATCATTGTCTCAAAAAGTCCAAAAGACTCAAGTTTATAAACAAGCAATGGGTCTTTCTGCTCGTAAGAAGCATTTTGAACACTCTGTTTCAAATCATCAAGGTCTCTAAGATGTTCTTTCCAAGCATTGTCTATTATAGCAAGAGCTATACTCTTTTCTATTGAAAGAGCTATTTCTTTACCCTCACTCTTATAAGACTTCTCAATAGGAGCTATGGCATTCATTGTCTTCACTCCATCAGTAACAGGAAAGGCTATATTTTCATAACGATAGCTCTGTGTTTCATATATATTCTTAACATAAGGGAAAGCCAACTGTGCTATCTTATCCATTCTATTCCTATATGTATTATAAACAGTCTCATATAATTTGTCACAAACAGTACTCTTTCTTGGGTTAAGAAAGTCTTTGTCGTCTTTTATCTCACATTCCATACCTGTGAGTTTCATAAACTCTAAACGGAAACCTTCATAATCTCCAGCATCATAATACTCATTAACCATATACTCCAAGCAATCATAAATCATATTAGAAATATCAATGCTTAGTTTATCTCCATATAAGGCGTTATGACGTTTTGTGTAAATAACTTCTCTTTGGTTATTCATTACATCATCATACTCAAGCAAACGCTTTCTTATACCAAAGTTATTCTCCTCTACTTTTCTTTGAGCCCTTTCAATACTCTTTGTCATCATTGAGTGCTGAATAACTTCTCCTTCCTTTAATCCCAAACGGTCCATAACCTTGCTCATTCTCTCTGAGCCAAACAGACGCATAAGATTATCTTCCAAAGATACAAAGAATTGACTGCTTCCTGGATCTCCTTGACGTCCTGAACGACCTCTTAACTGACGGTCAACACGGCGTGATTCGTGGCGTTCTGTACCTATAATTGCCAAACCACCTGCTTGTTTAACGCCTTCACCCAATTTAATATCGGTTCCACGTCCTGCCATATTTGTGGCAATGGTTACTGTCTGTGCTTGACCTGCTTGAGCAACAATATCTGCTTCTTTCTTATGTAATTTAGCATTCAAGACTTGATGAGGAATTTTCTCAAAAGTAAGCATCTTACTCAAAAGCTCTGAAGTCTCAACATTAGTTGTACCCACCAAAACAGGACGATTAGCCTGACGCAAACACTTTATCTCTTCAATTACAGCTTTAAACTTCTCTCTCTTTGTCTTATATATAAGGTCTTCATTGTCTTTTCTGATAACAGGACGGTTTGTTGGTATAACAACAACATCAAGTTTATATATATTCCACAACTCACCAGCCTCTGTCTCGGCAGTACCTGTCATACCAGCAAGTTTCTTGTACATACGGAAGTAGTTTTGCAGAGTAATTGTTGCATAAGTCTGAGTTGCTGCCTCAACCTTCACATTTTCCTTTGCCTCTATAGCTTGGTGTAAGCCCTCTGAGTAACGTCTGCCTTCCATTATACGTCCAGTTTGCTCATCAACAATCTTCACTTGATTATTTATGACAACATACTCTATGTCTTTCTCAAAAAGAGTATAAGCTTTCAACAACTGGTTAATAGTATGAACTCTGTCGCTCTGAACAGCAAAATCTTGCATAATAGCATCTTTTTTCTTTGCTTTATCTGCTGCTGAAAGGTCTTCTTTTTCAAGGTCTACAAGCTCTGAACCCACATCAGTAATCATATACATCTTAGGATCTTCACCTATTTGTGTCAGGTATTCAATACCTTTATCAGTCATTTCTATTGTGTTCTGCTTCTCATCTATCACAAATAGCAATGGGTCATCAATAACATGCATCTCTTTGCTTTGATCTTGCATGTAGAAGTTTTCTGTCTTTAACAACAGTTGCTTCATACCTTGTTCACTTAAAAACTTAATCAATGCCTTGTTCTTTGGCAATCCATGATGAGCTCTTAACAACAACACTCCACCTTCTTTTTCTTGGTCTGGTGTAGGATTATTCATTAGTATCTTCTTTGCATCTGCAAGTATCTGTGTAACTTGAACACGTTGTGCATTATAAAGTTTCTCTATTACAGGCTTAAATCTCTCAAACTCTTGGTCATCTCCCCTTGGAGTTGGTCCTGAAATAATAAGTGGTGTTCTTGCATCATCAATCAACACACTATCAACCTCATCAACAATAGCGTAATTGTGTTTCCTTTGAACAATCTCATTAGTGTTAGAACACATATTATCTCTTAGGTAATCAAAACCAAATTCATTGTTTGTACCATAAGTTATATCTGCATCATAAGCTGCTTTTCTTTGAGCAGAATTAGGCTCATGCTTATCAATGCAATCAACTCTTAAACCATGAAATTCAAATAGCATTCCCATCCATTCAGAGTCACGTTTTGCCAAATAGTCATTAACTGTTACAACATGTACGCCTTTGCCTGGTAAAGCATTTAAGTAAATAGGCAATGTAGCCACAAGAGTTTTTCCTTCTCCTGTTGCCATTTCAGCTATCTTCCCTTGATGCAATACTGCTCCTCCTATGAGCTGAACATCATAATGCACCATATCCCAACTAATCATATTACCTCCAGCCATCCATTTGTTGTCATAGAGAGCTTTATCTCCTTGTATATGCACATTATTTTTGCGTGCAGAAAGATCTTTATCATAGTCGTTGGCAGTAACCTCAACTTGTTCGTTCTCTTGAAATCTCTTGGAAGTTTCTTTCACAACAGCAAAAGCCTCTGGCAAAATCTCATTCAACACCTCTTGAGTTTTGTCATAAGCTTTCTGCTCTAACTTCTCTAACTCATCATAAAGATGTTGCTTTTCGATAACAGGCATATCAAACTCTGTGTCCAAGCGCTCTTTTATTTGAATTGTTCTGCTGTCTTCTTCTTCTATTGCACTATGTATGCAGTCTTTAAATTCTTGTGTCTTAGCTCTCAAGTCATCATTTGAGAGTGTCTTTATTGTTTCGTATGCTTCTAAACAATCGTCTAAGATTGGCTTCAATTCTTTTAAATCCCTTTGAGATTTGTTACCAAATAATGATGCGAGAAAATTTCCCATTGTGTTGTTATGTTTTTATTTAGTTAAAATGAAAGGACAAGGCAAAAGCCATTATCCTCAAATGCTTTAAAGTAGAAATTATTACAAAAAACATTCCACCATAAAATAAACTGCAAAAATAGCACTTTTATTCCATTTTGTCAGTATTGAAATTGATAAAACTAAGTTTGAGCCCTTCTGTTTCTTTGTTCTATTTTTCTATTACTTGATTTTGGCTTTGTGCTATTTGATTATGACATTGGCTTTATTTGGTTATATTTTCCATTCTTAGGATAATAGATATCTAAGGAAACAATACAAGCTGTAAGAAACCAAAATGGAACTGACAATTTATCAGTATCAAGAAAATCATTTAAGAAACCATGAAAATAGTAAGTTATTAGAGCCAGAGTGATAAAAAGAGCCAGCGTGGACACACTCTTATCCTCTGCACGCTTATAAACTTTTATGCCCGTATAAATCACAAGTGCAAACAATAAAATTACACTTGCCATACCCAAGACTCCACTCTCAGCCAATGGACCAAAATATTCACTATGTGAATTTCCTAAATTACCCTCATTTGTACTTATGGTAGATAACTGAAAAGACTTTTGATAAGCAGAATACTCAAATTGATATGTTCCAGGACCAAAACCAACAAATGGACTATCAGCAAACATTCTAAAAGCACAAGCCCAACGATTGAGCCTTTCCACATTGGAAGCATCTGTACTTATGTTTGACATTGAAGTAATGTGGTCTCCAATATTGGCAGAAGAGTCTTGTGAATTCTTTGACAAGTCTTGAATGATTGTGTTTTGGAAAAGCACAAAAATTAAAGATCCAAAAATTACAACGGATAGTATATACTTGGCCTTTATTTTGAATTTCATTATGCAATATACTCCTAACATAACCACAATACTTATCCATGCTGCACGTGAGTAAGAAAGCACCAAGCCTAACAAATAAAAAAAAGTCAGAAGTATAAAAAAAGTTCTTTCCCCTGCTCCAATTCCTTTGCGTGTAGAGAAATATATCCCGAGAGTAAAAAACATTGCAAGTATAGCCCCATAAGCTGTGTGGTCATTATAAAAAGGCTGAACAAGAAAGAATACATTTTGGAAATCTGAGCCTTCAATAACAAAACGGATACTTGCATATATAACAACAAAAAGCAAACTTGTTGCATACAAAGAGTAAAACACTTTTATTTGTTTTCTGTCTTTTATGCATGGCATTACAGCTATGTAGAACGAAATGATATATAGTAGTTTTGAAAGTGTATATTTAAATGAAACGAGCATTCTAACAGAATAAAAAGATGTGATTATCATCCACATAACATAGAAAGCCAAAGCCAATGTTATTGGGTGACGCAAAACTCTTTTGTCATAAGAAGAATCAACAAAAAATTTAATAATATAAACCACCACAAACACTACCAAAAGAGGTTCTGTTGGAATGGTCATATTAGTTTCTTCTCCAATAAGCATATTTATACTTAATGGAGTCAGAAAAGCTACAAAATATAGTATCTTATCCAACTGGAAATAGAATAAAAGTATTCCCAGTAGCACCAATGGAATTATGGCATAGGGATACTCCTCATAACTAACAAAAGAGTAACCAACGCCAATATATATGGCGCAAAGAATAAATATGATTACACCGCTTACAAGCCAAGAAGGCTTTTGACATAACCAAGATTTAAGCTTCTTTCTCACCAATTGCCTCGTCTTTACTCTTATCTCTTAAAATCAATACAAAGACAGCAATGAATGTACAGCACAATCCACCCACCAAAGCAATGATTGAACGCTTTGGCTTATCTTTCCATGGAGCAGGAAGTGCATTATCTATAATAAAATCAGTAGGAACATTGCTTTGAGTATCAACTCTGACTTGTTCAAGCTTTTCGTCCCACATTTTAAGCGATTGGTTCTTGTTTATAATTTCATCTTTAAGAACATATATTTGTGTTCCATACTGACCTATCTCTTCTAATTTCTTATTAAGTCTTGCAACAGCAGCTGCATTACCTACTGCAATTTGTTTTGCTAACTCTTGACTCATACGATCTGACATCTTGTCTATTTCAAACATCTTATATTTTGCACATAGATAAGAAAGTGAATCAGTCATAATCTTTAAATCAGAATATATCTTAGCTCTTGAACGTGATAAATCATTATATAATGAATCCATTTTCGCTTGCTTTACTTGCATGCGCAAAATTTGGCTTTGCTCTGCCATATAGTTAGCAATGTCAGCCGCATACTGAGGATCTATATCCCAAACAGTAATTTTTACACCCAAATTATCTGTTCTCTTTATCTTTATATTTGAGATCAATCTCTTTTCCAATTTATCTGACCCCTTCTTTGTAGAGGCATCAATACCGTAGTGAGCTGCCATCTTAAACTTGTCCAAAGTGCGCAATACAATTGTGTTAGAATTAAGAATATCTAACAAATGCTCTGCTTCTTTTTCCTTACCATAACTCAAATTGTCATAGTTATCCATATTTGAAAGTACAGATTTACTAATAGCACTATTTTCTGCCGGCATAATCAATACTTGTGATTTATAGTAATCAGGCAACAACTTTGAAAGTAAAGCTATAACTATTGCAGAGGCAAAAAATGTTATAATAAGAACATACTTATACTTTACAATAAATGCAATTGTACTTTTGAGATTAAACCCATTTGTTTGATTGCTTTCTTCCATTTTGAACTTTATTTGTTTATGTTTTTTGCTTGTACCTCTGAGGGGAATCGAACCCTTATTTAAAGTTTAGGAAACTTCCGTTCTATCCGTTGAACTACAGAGGCAACCGTTGCTAATTTATAATAAAAATCTATTATATTTTTCTCCTAACTTCCACTTCTTCGTATCCTTCAACTATATCACCTACTTTTATGTCATTGTAGTTCTCTATATTCAAACCACAATCTTGACCTACAACGACCTCCTTGACTTCATCTTTAAAACGTTTCAAGGAAGCCAAATTGCCACTGTAAGCGACTATTCCATCTCTAATTATTCTAACCTTTGTGTTTCTATTGATTTTTCCATCAAGACAGATACAACCTGCAATAGTTCCAACCTTTGAAATTTTGAATGTTTGTCTTATCTCTAAATTTGCAACTATCTTCTCTTCAATTTCAGGAGAAAGCATACCTTCTATAGCATCTTTGAGTTCATTTATTGCGTTATAAATAACAGAGTAAAGACGAATATCTATTTGTTCTGACTCAGCAAGTTTTCTTGCACTGACAGAAGGACGTACTTGGAAACCTATAATAATAGCATTGGAAGCTGTTGCCAACAAAACATCACTTTCTGTTATTTGTCCAACAGACTTATGTATCACATTAACTTGAACCTCTGGTGTAGAAAGTTTCAGTAATGAGTCTGACAAGGCCTCAACAGAACCGTCAACATCTGCCTTAACAATCAAATCAAGTTGTTTAAAATCTCCAATAGCAATTCTTCTTCCAATCTCATCAAGAGTAATATGCTTTTGAGTTCTCAAACCTTGTTCTCTTTGTAGTTGTGTTCTACGATTAGAAATATCCTTTGCTTCTTTTTCATTCTCCATTACATTAAAATCATCTCCTGCTCCAGGAGCTCCATTCAATCCTAACAAAAGTACTGGAGAAGAAGGTCCTGCAACTTTAATCAGTTGGTTTCTCTCATTGTACATAGCCTTTACCCTTCCAAAAGTAGAACCTGCAAGCACAACATCTCCCTGACGTATAGAACCATCTTGAACCAAAAGTTTTGCAATATAACCTCTACCCTTGTCAAGTGAAGATTCAATAACTGTTCCCTTTGCTCTCTTGTTTGGATTACCTTTCAAGTCTAACATTTCTGCTTCCAAAAGCACCTTATCCAAAAGCAAATCAACATTTATTCCTTTCTTAGCTGATATTTCTTGACTTTGATACTTGCCCCCCCAATCTTCTACTAAAAGATTCATATTCGCAAGTTCTGTTTTTATCTTCTCTGGATCTGAACCCGGACAGTCTATTTTATTAAGGGCAAAAATAATTGGCACACCTGCTGCTTGAGCATGGTTGATTGCCTCTATTGTTTGTGGCATAACTCTATCATCTGTTGCTATAACAATAATAGCTATGTCTGTTATCTTCGCTCCACGGGCTCTCATGGCTGTGAAAGCTTCATGTCCCGGAGTATCTAAAAATGTTATCTTTTTACCGTCTTTAACTTTCACCTCATAAGCTCCAATATGCTGAGTAATACCTCCAGCCTCTCCAGCTATGACATTAGTATTTCTAATATGGTCAAGTAAAGATGTTTTACCATGGTCAACATGTCCCATAACTGTAACAATTGGTGCCCTTGGTTCAAGTTTGCCTTCATCATCACTTTCCTCTATTTCTTCAAGTGCCTCAACAACCTCAGCACTAACAAACTCTGTTTTATAGCCGAATTCCTCTGCTATAAGCTGAATTGCCTCTGCATCTAATCGCTGATTGATTGACACAAACATACCCAAAGCCATACAAGAAGAAATAATCTTTGTTACATCAATATTCATCATTGTTGCTAACTCATTAGCTGTAACAAACTCTGTAACTTTAAGTATTTTCTTTCCCTCTTGTTCTTGCAATGCCTCTTTTTCAAGTTGTTGAGATATGTTTTGACGTTTCTCTCTTCTATGCTTAGAAGTCTTACTCTTTCCCATTGGAGAAAGACGTGCAAGAGTCTCTTTTATTTGCTTTTCAATTTCCTCGCTGTTTATCTCTACTTTCTTTATATCTTTCTTCTTGTTAAAACGAGACTTCTTATCATCTTTTTTGAAGTTTTTATCCCTTGCTGAAGCATATTTTGTGCCAACATTTACTGGTTGTTTTACTCCATTAGCATTTGTTCTTATTCTCTTGCGTTTATGTTTATTTTTCTTTGAGGCATCATCTGATTGTTGTGGCTTTTGTATGCCTGGTGTAGCTTGTTTTTTGGGTTTTTCAAACTGTGACAAATCTATTTTCTCACTCAAAACTTTTGGACCAGAGAGTTTAACATATTTTGTCTCTATAAAATTCTCTTTGCTCTCTTCCTTTTCCTTGATAGTCTTTTCTGGTGGAATTTTAGACTGTGAATTTTGGGTGGTTTGAGGCTTGTGAGTTTTTTGTCCCCTACGTTCTTCTTGTTTTGCATTCTTCTGGTGCTCCTGTTTTGCATCTTTTGGAGCAGTAGTCCTCCCCTCTGACTTGGCTGACTTTTGGTGATTGTCCTTTTGTTTATCTTTCTTTTGTTTTTGCTCAGCCTTCTTCTTGTCTTCTCTTTGTTTTGCTAGTTCCTCTTTGCTTTTCTTATCTGGCTTTGTTTTAGTATTCAATACACTAAGATCAATCTTACCAATTATATTTAAAGAAGGAGTCTCATCACCTTTGTCTTTGTTATCTTTCTTTGGAACAAGTTTTTTCTTTTCTTCTTTCTGGGCTTGAGTCTCTGTATTTTTCTCTTTGACATCTAACTCTTTCCTCTTTGTAAGCTTTGCCATTTGATGATTGTACTCCAATGTCTTTGTCTTAATAACAATTTCATTCACATTCAATTCATCATAATTGCTAGCTTTTGGAGCCTCAGAATGTATTTCCTCTGCTTCTATAGTTTGTGGAGTAGCTTTAGGGGTTGCAAGGTTTATATTATGGGCTTTCTCTTTCACCTCTCTTTCATCTTGAAAAGCCTCAGAAAGCAACTTATAAGATTCCTTATCTATCTTTGTATTAGGATTACTCTCTATCTTTTTACCTTTTTTGGCAAGAAATTCCACTAATGTTGTTATTCCAACATTAAACTCTTTTGCAACCTTGTTTAATCTTATCGTTTTGTTTTCCTCTGACATTTATTTGCTTTCTTTATTATTCGTTATCTACTAATGTTTATGTCTTTCTTGCCTACAACCCTATTATCAGTTAATCCTCAAATTCAGATTTGAGTGTTTTCAAGACATTTGCTATTGTCTCATCTTCCAAATCTGTTCTCTCTGCCAATTCCTCTGCAGAAAGTGCAAGCACATCTTTTGCCGTATCACAACCAATGGCTTTTAACTGCTCTATAATCCAATCTTCTATCTCGTCTGTAAATTCATTCAAATCCACATCTTCTTCCTCTGTGTCTGAGTCACTATAAACATCTATCTCATATTTTGTAAGCTTACTGGCTAGTTTAATATTTGTCCCGCCCTTACCAATAGCCAAAGACACTTGATCTGAAGGCATATAAACATCTGCTTTTAATTTTTCTGTATCCAAAGTAATTGAAGAAACTTTTGCAGGAGAAAGGGTACGTGTAATGTATAACTCTGCATTTGATGTAAAGTTAATCACATCTATATTTTCATTTCTAAGCTCACGAACTATGCCATGAATTCTGCTTCCCTTCATTCCCACACATGCTCCCACTGGATCAATGCGATCATCATAGCTTTCAACTGCCACCTTAGCTCTTTCACCTGGTACTCTTTGTATATCTTTTATTGTGATAAGTCCATCGTATATTTCTGGTACTTCTTGTTCTAAGAGGCGTTCCAAGAAAACTGGCGAAGTTCTTGAAAGAGTAATCTTTGGCACACCATTTGGCATCTCAACTTTCAAAACAACAGCTTTGAGTGTCTCACCTTTTTTGTAGAAATCGGCAGGTATTTGCTCTTCTTTTGGCAAGACAAGCTCTATATCGTCCTCATCCATAACCATAATCTCTCTCTTCCAAACTTGATATACTTCACAAACAACAATGTTACCAACTCTCTCCTTATATTTCTTAAATATATTTGCTCTGTCATAATCTTGTATCTTAGCAAAAAGGTTTTGTCTTATTGCCAAAATATCTCTACGTCCAAAGTCTTCAAATTTCAACTCCTCTGAAAGGTCTTCACCTATTTCAAAGTCTGGTTCTATTTTTATTGCATCAGAATAAGCTATTTGCGTATTTTCATTTTCAACACTACCGTCTTCAACTATTGTTCTGTTACGCCATATTTCCAAGTCACCCTTATCAATATTGACAATAATATCAAAATTCTTGTCTGAGCCATATCTCTTTATGAGCATAGCTCTAAAAACATCTTCAAGAATACGCATAAGCGTCTCTCTGTCAATATTTCTAAACTCCTTGAATTCGGAAAATGTTTCTATTAAATTCTCGCTTTCCATAACTAAATCTATATATTAGAATACTATTATTATTTTACCGCTTTCTATATCTTGATAAGCAATAGTGATTTGTACTATTTGTTTTTTCTCTTTCCTTTGAATAACTATTTGATTATCGTCTGCAATCTGCAACTTACCAATGATTTTTTCATTTTCATTATTTACAATCTCTATATCTCTACCTATGTTCTTTTTGTATTGACGTTTGAATTTTAGTTTCTCACCAACGCCAAAGCTCAAAACACTCAGCTCAAAATCTTCCTTATCTCTGTCAAGTTTTTCCTCCACATCGTGAGACAAGTCTATACAATCTTGAATATCAACTTCACTATCTGAATCAATTATAACAGAAATCTTGTTATCCTTAGTTACTTTTACCTCAACCAAGAACAGCTCTGTGTCTTTAAGTTGTTCTTCTACTATGTTAGAGATTAAATCTTTATCTATCATCTTTTTAGTTATTTAAACTAAAAAGAGGGGACTTTATCTTGTCCCCTCTTATCTTCTTTCAAGGTGCAAAGTTACTAACATTATTTGAAAGGGCAAAATAAACAACTAAAAAAATGACAAAACTTTCTCTTTTTTAGTGCTTTTCTCTTTCTTGATTAGAATTTTTGTTTCTTGATTTGCGCAAATCATAATCAAATAAGAGTAGCATTAAAACAAAGAAACAAGAAAGCGGCAAAAAGACAATGCTTTCTACCGCCTTTACATACAAAGACAATATAGTTTTGTTAAACTATCGTTGTTATTTCTACTCGCAAAGAATTTATTTCACAATAAGTTTTTCTGTCTTATTGATTTTCACACTTTGAATTCTTAGATAATAAACTCCTTTTGAAAGTGCAGAAACATTTATTACTTGTGAAGCAAAACCATTGTGAGCTTGTAAATCAAAGACATTGACTTGTCTTCCTTGCATATCAAAAATTGTTACAACAAAATTGTTCTCCCCTGTGCTAATAGTTAGGTTTACAACACTTGTAGCAGGATTTGGATAAATGCTAACACTTAGTCCAGAAGTGTTTTCAGCATCTGCTAATGCTCCTTCTTGTAGTGTAGTGAATGTTTTTATAGTAGAAAACACTGTATCACCACCAGCTAAGACTATCCATGCTTTGAGACTATAATCTGTATTTGCAGATAACCCTGTTGCTGAAAAAGTAAATGGAGAATAAACGGAAGACATTGCTATCTTTGTCCAATTATTACCCAAAGAGGCTTTATAACTGAAACCATTAGCAATAATAGAGTCTGAACCTTGTACAAAAGCAGCTTTGAATTTTGCACTATTTGCTAAAATATCAGATATACTATCAACCAAAACGCTGCTTGTTATGTACTCTGGTTGTACAGAAGCAATAGTAAATCCATCTATACAGAAATAAGAAGGTATATTCATACCCCATTGAGAGATGTCATTACTTCTTAGAATAATCTTAACCTTAGAGCAAGAGCCAAAAGCAGATAAATCAAACCATTGCCATTGGCTTACAACTCCGGTTACTGTGTCTGTATGATTAGCATTTGCCAAAGAGAAAAATGCACTATCCTTAAGCGCACCCAAAGAATCATAAGCAAAAGCCACCATAGTTAAATAACCATTTGCAGGGAAAGCACTGCTCTTTATATACTCATAAGTGTTGTAAGCATTATTTACATAAGTACCCAGAGGAGAAAACATAGAGCTGTCATTCATTTTAATAATATTATGTTCTACTGTTCCAGCATAATCACTATAGTAAGAAACCCCATAAGCAGAGTCTATGCCTTCCACTCCACTTTGTGAGGTTGACACAAACTGAGCATCTGCAGGATTAGAAGGCACAGAAGAAAGGTTACTAACAGCAAATCCACACCACATTGTACCACTATACAATGCCAAGCCTCCAAAAGAGACTCCATTGCTAACAAAATTGTGGCGGAATGTGCCAGTTCCGTCATCTGTGCCATTAGTTGTAGTTGTTTTTTCATAAGTATTAGCAGAAGAAAGCAAACCAGCAAAATCTGCTATCAAATAAGGTGCTCCACCATTCAAAACAGCAACTCCCGTAAGGTCAAAACCTGCTGAATAGCCTGTTGCTCCTGAAAGTGCATCATAAATAATATTGCCATGAGAATCTGTATCGCTAACGCCATTGACATCAATTAACTTAACAAAACGAACATTCATTTTGTCAAGCAAAGCATTATCTGCAATATCATCAAGATTAAATGGAACTCCATAGCCAACTTCGTATTTACCTGCAAGGTTATTTATCTTTGAAGCCTGCATATCTGATGCAGAAGTGGCATTGGAAGTAGATGGGAAACGGAAAAAATTCACTCCATCACTACTAACCTCAACAAAAGCCAACTCTAAAAAAGATGGATCAAAAGCATTCTCAAATACAGCAAAGTCTGCTCCAGCACCATTTCTGATTGGACGATCAAAGCTCACCAAAGCCTCTCCTCCATATCCCAAAGAAATAGCACGTGTTGTTGTGTTGTCTGGGCGACCTTGTGCCATATATGATTTGCCGTAAGATACATGAGTTGTATATGAGGTATCTGTATAGCCTCTTTTGACTTGAACACCCTTTGCCCAAGCCTTAATATTGGTACTATTTAATGAAACAGCCTTACAACCCACAGTGCCCACAGCACCATCAAATTGTGCAAACGCACATTGTGCTAACAATAGCACAGATAAAAAAAAAATTACTCTCTTCATTTCTTCTTTATATTTTTAATTAGACATATTTGTTTTGCGTCCATTAAAACATAAAGCCCTTGGAAAATTCTGTTAAGCCTTATCCGCGAAGCCTTAAATTTAAAACTCATTCACTCGGCAGGTCTTCTGACTTTGTTCTTTTTACGATAGCCTTCCCATTGATTTTCCTTTGCATTCAACAGTGGCTTTTTGAATATCATAAACTCCTTATTTGATTAAGAAGCGAACTTACAGCAGCGGGACTGTTTAGGATTTGCACCCAATTCCCTTTTAATCATTACTTATTGGAATAACAAGTAATAAACCAAATGCGAGTGCAAATGTACAACTTATTTTATTTGCAAACACATTTAGAAGAAAAAAATCTATTTTTATAGGTATTTATTTTGAGGTAGAATCCTTGGCATTTTTAGCCTCAAATTCTCTTATCATTGCGGCATCATCACCCATATCTAACATCTGAAGCATAATTGCGGCATCATTTGCATACTTTGACTTTGGGTATTTCTGAATATATTCTTGGTATTTCTTTTTTGCCATCTCTTTATTAGAGCAAACTTGCTCAAAAACCATACCTTCCTTTAACAAACCTACCATTGCAAGTTTTGAAGTAGGATATTGAGCCATCAACTTATCCAAATAAGCCAACGCTCTGTTGCAATCCTTGGTGTTTGCAGCCACATCAGCTGCATTATATAGCATTCTGGCGCACAGAGTATCTTTTGGGTATTTAGCAATAAAGTTATCATAAAGCGTAAGCAAACTATCTGCCCTCTGAGGTGAAATAGCCTGAGCTTGCCTCATGGTTTGCTTTTCCAAATCTATGATTTGCTTAGCTTGTTTGTCCTTTGCGCTCTGACAAGAGCAAAAAACAACAACTCCTATGAGTAATAAAATATACTTTTTCATTGTTTACTATCTCCTAGCTATTGAATGTGCAAATTTTATTTTATAGTCTGTACTAACTTTTCCAGCAACAATGTCAGAAAGTTTTCTTTTGAGCAATGTACGTCTTAAAGCTGAAAGTCTATCTGTAAAGACTATGCCTTGCAAATGATCATATTCGTGTTGAAAAACCCTTGCCCTTACTCCAAAAAGCTCATCTGTGTGCTCCACAAAGTCACTATCATAGTATTTTACCTTAACAATAGAAGAGCGAAGCACATCTTCATGCACGCCCGGCAAGGAAAGACAGCCCTCTTCAAAGAACCATTTATCTCCTTTCTCCTCTAAAACAACTGGATTTATGAATTCTTGACAAAAACCCTCACCCTCAGGATATTTTTCTGCAAAAGGATTAGCATCAACAACCAATACATTTATATCCAATCCTACTTGAGGAGCTGCCAAACCCACTCCATTAGCCCCATACATTGTTTCAAACATATTGGCAATAAGTTCTTTCAAATTAGGATAGTCTTTTGTTATATCCTTTGCCCTTTCTTTAAGTATTTTGTTGCCGTAAGCAACTATAGGTAGTATCATATATTTATCTGTTTTTTAATTCTGACTCATAAATGTCTGCAAAATGAGTATTGCACTAACGCAATCTATTAAGCCTTTATTTCTTCGTTTGCTCTTTTTCTTAACTGAGAAAGCTATGCTTTGAGATGCTATTTTGGAAGTAAAACGTTCATCTACTCTTTCAATCCTTTGGTCAGGGAAACGCTTTGCAAGCTCTGCCACAAAAGGCTCAATGTACTGCGAACTCTCTGAGGGAGTGTTATCCATTTGCTTAGCCTTGCCCACAACAAAAGTTTCCACACTCTCCTTTACAAGATAGTCTGTTAGAAAATCCCATATCAAAGGTGTTGAAACAGTTTCCAAGCCCGTAGCAATCAATTTGTCAGGGTCTGAAACAGCAATTCCAACTCTTTTTTCTCCATAATCTATAGCCAAAAGTCTTCCCATAGCGTTTGCAAAGATAAGAATATTTTATTCAAAGCAAGATATAATTCACTCAAAGCAAGATTCATTTTATTCTTTCTTTGTTTCAATTGCAACTTATTGCGCAATATCTTTTCAACTTATTACGGTATATCTTTTCAACTTATTGCGCAATATCTATTAAAGATATTCCGGTATATCTTGCAATTATATTGCGCAATATCTTTGAATTATATACCGGTATATCTTTGAATTTTGTTGCGGTATATCTTTATACTCTTTCTTTGTTTGATTTTTTTGTTTCTTTGTTTGGTGAAAATATTTCTTTGTTTAGTTTTGTTGTTATCAAAAAGTTTTCTACATTTGCACGCAATTATTTGAAGCAAAAAGGTTCACACTCTTTTTTCTTCAAAGAGTAGAGAAATTTAATTCTAAATGCTATGTATAAAATCAATTCACATCCTATCCTTTGCGTGCCAAAGGGTAATGAGACCACCTTTTTATTTAACGGAAAAAAGGTTACAGGTCAATGTGGTCTAACAATAGCTGCCGCATTACATCAAGCAGGCTATCCAATCCACACTCACTCAATAGATAATCGCAAACGCTCTTTGTCTTGCGGTATTGGCAAGTGCGGAGCTTGCGAAATGTTGGTAGATGGCAGTGTTAAAAGAATCTGCGTCACAAAAGTAGATGGAGTAAAAGAAGTAAAAGAGATTGAAAAAGGCTCACTGCCTCAAATGGCTTCAAGTATGCAAACAGAAGTTCCTATATACAAGACTCAAGTACTTATTGTTGGTGCGGGTCCTGCAGGACTTGCTGTCAGAGAAAGCTTGAATGAATTTGGAATAGAAAACATTGTGGTTGATGCTAACGACAAAATAGGGGGTCAATTCGTAATGCAGACTCACCAATTCTTCTTTTTTGAACAGCAACATAAGTTTGGAGGTATGCGAGGCTTTGATATAGCAAAAACTTTGGCTGGAGAGAATCACAAAAACATATTTCTAAACTCTTCTGTGTGGGACATATTGCAAGGAAACCGTATTGGAGTGAAAAATACCTTGACTGGCGAAATATTTTACATTGATTGCCAGCACTTAGTTGTAGCAACAGGAGCTGTTCCTTTTATGCCAGTGTTCAAAAACGATGATGTGCCGGGAGTTTATACTGCTGCTGTGGTTCAAAAGATGATGAACGACCAATTTACATTGCTTGGCAAAAATATTCTGACTGTTGGAGCAGGCAATATTGGTTATTTGACTTCTTATCAAGCCATGCAAGCCGGAGCAAAGGTAGTTGCCATTGTTGAAGGTATGAATAAAGAGGGAGGTTTCCCTGTTCAAGCAAACAGAGTTAGACGTTTGGGTATTCCAATCCTCACTTCTACCATTGTTTTGGAAGCAATCCCCAATAAAAAAGGTGATGGAGTAACTGGAGCCATTATTGCCTGTTGCGAGAACTTTAAACCTATTGCAGGAACCGAAAGAATAATAAATAACATAGACCTTATAAATGTATGCACTGGACTTTTGCCAGATAATCAGTTGCTAACAAAAGGCAAAAATCTCTTTGGAGAAAAATGTCACGGGGTTGGCGACAGCACACGCATAGGAGAAGGAACCTCAGCCGTACTTAGAGGCAAACAATGTGCTTATGAGATTGCACAGATGCTCAAAAAGCGTGTCTCTTACGAAGATTACCTTTCTGTTAGCAAGGCTTACATTGAATCTCAGCAAAAACCAACACCAGTACTCAAAGAAGCTGCAAAACCAAACCAAGAAAGAATGCAGGCAAGAGCTTTTGTACGTTTAGAATGTTTGTTTGGCTTTGCTTGCAATCCTTGTTCTTTTGCTTGTCCTCAAGGAGCCATAACAAAAACCTCTACTTCCACAGTTCCACAAATAGACTATGAAAAGTGTATTGGCTGTATGAAGTGCGTAAATCACTGTCCTGGACTTGCCATTTTTGGATACAACACCAAGAAAATGGAGGTTTATCTGCCTTTTGAATACGAAGCTCAGGAGAAAGCAGAGGTTTATTTGGTAGATAACAACGGAGCAAAATTAGCAGAGGGCATAATAGCCAAGATAACCAAAGGAGATAACAAGACTTCTGTGGCTCGCATTACTGTTAGTGGAGTAAGCCAAGAAGGACTCTTGAATATAAAAGGATTTATCCTCAAAGAAAACTATCCAGAGCAACTAAAATTCTCTCACATAAAAGAAATAGAAGCAAAGACTTATGTTTGCCATTGCGAAGACGTTACTTTGGAGAAGATATTAAAACAAATTGGCGATAGGAAGCAGATAAGCATTGATGAAATCAAACATACAACACGCGCAGGTATGGGAGAGTGCCGCGGAAAGAGATGTACACCACGCTTAAGACAAATTCTTGCCACCTATGGCATAGAGGTAACAGACGAACCAACGCCAAGAGCTCCACTTTCTTTGCAATTAACTCTTGCAGACGTAGATTCAGCGGGCAAAAAAGAAGTATTCATTGCCTACAACCACAAGAAAGTGAAAGTAGATAGTCTTGTGGCTGGCGGAGGTATGGCTGGCTCAAGTGCTTTTCGTTATTTGGCAGATGTAAACTTAAATCCTGTGCTAATAAATAATGAAAGAGGCTCTTCATGGCGTTGTATTGCAGGTGGAAGACCCGCTTTTTCAAATCCAGAGCTTGCAGACATTGCCGTAAATAACTATGAGTTGTTCAAAGATCTTCAAAAGATTGGAAACATTGACCTTTACCCTTCACGTTATGTTAATTTTGCTCACGACCAAGAGAGTTACAAGGGTTTGGAAAAAGCTATGGAATGGTCAGATGCTTATATGGTTGAACCAAAAGACTTCCAAAAAGAGATTTCTCCTTACTTTGACCCTGAAAATAAAAACTACATAGCCGCACAAATAACAAATCAATGTTGGCAAGCTACACCTGGAAAAACTATTGACTTGCTACGCAAACTCGGTAAAGAAAAAGGTGGCACAGTTATGGAGTCTTGCAAACTGGTAGAGCTGACAAAAACCGACAAAACTTTCCATGCCTTAGTTCTAACTCACGATAATCAATACATAGAGTATATTACAGATGTATTTGTTAATGCCTTGGGATTTGGAGCTGCTAAATTTGCTCGTCAAATAGGTATAGAGACAGGTTTATATCCTGTAAAACATCAAGCCTTCATTACAAAACGATTGCCTTTACTTGGTAAAGATGGCAATATTCTTGATATGATTATTGACAGAAGAATTTACAAGGGCTTCTCTTCAATTTATGGTCAACAACTTAAAGAAACTGGTCAGATAATTGGCTGTGCTTCTCCTCGTTTTGACAATCAAGAAGTCAACGGAAACCTAAAAGCCAACACTCAAGAGTTCTTGCAGATAAGTGCAGAAGTGTTTGCTCAATGGATTCCTCAGCTAAAGAATGTCAGTTTTCAAGCTTTGTGGAGCGGATACTATGCAGAACCACGCTATATTATTGACCCTGACTTGGGATTACTCATTGGTATGCGCGGACATGGCTTTATGTTAAGCCAATACTTTGCAAAAATGTATGTTGATAAACTTATGGGCAAGAAAGTACCTGCTTACTTCAATAAGCTCCGCTTTGGAGGTGAAGGAATTGCAGAAACAGCTCTAAAATAAAGGGGAATATACCATAAAAACAATATTTCTTTTTCGGCTGTAACCATAAGCAATATCGTTAATAAAATTAGTAAAATCAAAAACGGCGTATCCTGCAAGCAGGGCGCCGTTTTCTCATTCAAATTTTATTAGTCGATAATGAATTCATTTATCTTTAGTATATGTTTTAGTGATTTGTCTTATTCTTATTAGCTTTTATAATTGCTTCTTGTAAATTATATTGAGCCTGAGGTAAGCCTTGGGCAGAGGCTTGTTTAAACCAATAAACAGCTTTTTGATAATCTTGTGCCACACCTTCACCATTATAATATCTATTACCCAAACCATTTTGTGCCATTGCGTTTCCTTGCTCTGCTGCTTTTTCAAAGAAACTAACAGCCTTTAAATAGTCTCTATTAACACCAATTCCAGAGACATAACATTTGCCTAAATTATATTGAGCTTTAGCATCATTTTGCTCAGAGGCTTGTTCAAACCAATATATTGCTTGAGCATAGTCTCGTCTAACTCCTTTAGCAATTACATAGCAAATACCAATGTTATTTTGTGCTTTTGCATTGCCTTGTTTAGCTGATCTGTTTAACCAATAAAATGATTGCTTATAGCTTTGTCGTAATATGTTTCCAATAAAATAATAGCAACCAATATCAAATTGGATATCAATATCACCACACACAGCATCTTTTTTCAAGAAATAAGCCGAACGATGGGTCTTTTTAGGAACATAGTAATCAAAATCAATAGAATTTGGTCTCTTAATTTTATTACTGATTGCTTTTTTTTTCAAATAAAAGATTTATTAAACTAATAATTGCTCCCATATTTTTATTGCATTTTGTTATTATTTATCCTTTTATATTCGGACACAAAAAAGCGTGAGTTTTTATCTTCAATTGATAGTCTGAAGGTATTACCACACACCTAATAATCACACAATAAAAGAGAGCCCACACTTAATTGGGAGCATTACATCTTTTATGCCTTACGTGATTATTTGTCTTACAGTGGTAATTTTTCAGACGCATACCCAAAAGCTTTATCTATATCTTCTAAGTTTTTTATCTCATAATTATACCATTTCTACATTTTTTCTTTGCAAAGATATATAAATATTCTCAAAACACTGCATAAAACAGTGTTTTATTTTTCTATAATCAAACAATCTTGTTTGCTTTCTTTATTATAATTAGCCTATAATCAAGTTTTAGTTTGACAAACAAAAAAACTTTTTTATCGTACTTTTGATATTATTTTTTCTTCTTGGCAGTAATCTCTTTAATTAGAAGTTGTATCTTTGCACAAGAAAAACACAAATAAAGACAGCAAATGAAGACAAAATACAAATGCCCAGATTGTGGCTATGAGGTGGAACTTGAAGACTCTAAAGAAATAATCTCTTGTCCTACTTGTAAGAGTTTGGCTAATTTCTCCCCTGGTATGAGACCTTGCTGCCCGATTTGTCGCAGTGTATTATTCAAGAAATGGGACACAATTAACAAACCCTGCCCTAAATGTGGTAAAAAAATGATTAAACAATAATGTCTATCAGCGTAAAGGTAAATTATATTCTAAATATTATCAACACAGGCACACAAGTTTTGTTGCCTTTGATAACTTTCCCTTACGCATCAAGAATATTGCTTGCCTATGGTATTGGACACGTTAATTTCTTTACCAGCATAATTTCTTACATTAGTCTTGCCACTTGCATAGGCATTCCAATGTATGCTATAAGAGAAATAGCCAAAGTAAGAGATAATGCAAAGCAAATGAATAAGACAGCTTTAGAAATCTTGCTTTTGCACGCTGGACTAACCCTAATTGGCTATTTAATTGTAGCTTTACTATGTTTATTTGTACCTAAGATAAAAGCTGATGTGTCTTTATTTTTGGTTCTTTCACTTACAATATTTTTTACTGCTATTGGTTGTGAATGGTTCTATCAAGGCATTGAAGACTTCAAATACATAACAATACGAGGTCTTATTGTCAAAGCTTTGAGTATTGTCTTCCTTTTTGCGTTTGTAAAGACTAAAAATGATATTATTTGGTATGCTCTCTTTACTGTCTTTGGAGCTTTAGGTGGAAACCTTTTTAATTTTTTCAGACTAAGAAAATATTTCCATAAAGACAACTTCGTTTTCAAAGAGCTACAACCCCTGCGTCACTTAAAACCAGCTTTAAAAATATTTACATTCACAATAGTAACCAGCATATATTTACAATTAAACACTATCTTGCTTGGATTTTTCAAAGGAGACCAAAGCGTTGGTTACTACACTGCAGCAATGAAACTAAACGCTGCCTTAGTTAGTATTTCCAATGGACTATCAGCCGTTATGATGCCAAGACTAAGTAATTTAATAGCCACAAACAAAACAGATGAGTTTAAGCAAATGGCTCAAAAAGCTTATGATTTTTCTTTTGCTTTGGCTCTGCCTATGAGTGTGGGTTTAATCTTTGTGAGTCCTTATGCTATTAGACTACTTAGTGGAGCAACTTTTGCTCCTTCAGTACTTGTGTCTCAGATTATGGCTTTCACAATCTTTTTTATACCATTGTCTGGTGTTATAGGCTTGCAGATACTTTATCCTTTGGGATATATGAATAAGGTTGTCAAATGCACTCTTTGGGGAAGCCTTGCTGATTTGGTGGCTTGTGTGGTACTGATACCTCTTTTCTCTTATAATGGCGCAGCACTAAGTTATTTGATTGCAGAATTTGTGGTTACCATCTCAATGTTCTTTGTTGGCAAAAAGCTTTTACCAATAACATTTTTCAAAAAGCAACACTCAATATATGTTTTAGCATCTTTACTTATGGCTTTTGTTCTTTTGTTTGAGCAATCCTTCAAAGGCAATAACATAGAAATGTTATTGGTTATGGCAGCAACTGGTACCTTAGTTTATGCTTTAGTTTTGCTTTTTGCAAAAGACAGCCTAACAATCCAATTTTTAGCCTTAGTAAAGCAAAAACTGCTAAAAAAGAAATAATAACAACACAACAATATGATAAAATATGATTATTTGATAGTTGGTTCTGGACTCTATGGCTCAATGTTTGCTCACTGTGCAACCAAAAAAGGCAAGAAATGTCTTGTGATAGACAAACGCCACACTGCAGGCGGCAACCTATACTGCCAAAACATTCAAGGAATAAATGTTCACACTTACGGTCCTCATATTTTCCACACCTCAAACAAAGAAGTTTGGGATTTTGTCAATAGTATTGTCCCTTTCAATAACTTTATAAATATGCCAGTGGCTTGCTATGAAGACAAGCTCTATAACTTACCGTTCAATATGAACACATTTTATCAGATGTGGGGAGTAAAAACACCCTCTGAAGCCAAAGAAATGTTAGACAAACAAAGTGCAGAGGCTCTAGAACAAATGCACAAAGAAGGTGCAACAGAACCACGCAATTTGGCTCAACAAGCTCAAGCCTTAGTAGGTAAAGATATATATGAGAAACTAATAAAAGGCTACACCGAAAAGCAATGGGGTAGAAAATGTGAAGACTTACCCGCTTTCATAATACGCCGTTTGCCCATTAGGCTAACCTTTAATAACAACTATTTCAATGATACTTATCAAGGTATTCCTATTGGAGGATACAACAAACTAATATCAGGACTTTTGCAATGCTCAGATGTAATGACAGACAAAGATTTCTTTAAAGAGAAAGAGCATTTCACTTCTTTGAGCCACAAGATTGTCTTCACAGGAAAGATTGATGAGTATTTTGATTATTGTTTTGGAGAGCTTGAATACAGAAGTGTCAGATTTGAAACGCAAACTCTTGACAATCCAAATTATCAAGGCAATGCCGTTATCAATTACACTCAAAGCGATGTAGCGTACACAAGAATTATTGAACACAAACACTTTGAGAGCTCTGCTGGGGAAGTTTATGATAATCCAAAGACTGTGATTTCAAAAGAGTATTCAACCGAATGGCAAAAAGGTATGGAACCTTACTACCCAGTGAATGATACAAAAAACACTTCTCTTTATGAGAAATACAAAGCCTTGGCAGACAAAGAAACAAATGTCGTATTTGGAGGCAGACTTGCAGAATACAAGTATTATGATATGGCACCAATAGTTGAGAGAGTGTTGAATTTATCCAAAGCAAACAATCTTTAAAACAAACAATTATGAGTCAAAATACATTCTTAAATCAAGTCATTGTTTGGAGTGAAGACAAAAAAGTCATCTCTAGCTCAAAAGCACGCATAGATATAGTACATATATGCAAAGATAAAGGCTTTAGTTTTGTTGATGTTGAATTTAAGAAAAATACCTTTGCACCACTGAGAGCTTGGTTTAAATTGGTAGCCTTTATGCGCTCTGTCAGGAAGATAAAAAACGGGGATATGGTTTGGCTTGATTTTCCAACATATTTTTCTGTTATAACATTCTTTTTACTTTCAAAGCGACTACACAAGAAACATTGCACTCTTTGTTTTGTTGTTCATGACATAGAAAGCATACGTTACGGCAGAGACATAAAAGAAGACATCCGTTATCTCAACCTTGCAGATAAAATAATAGCCCACACAGAAAATATGAAACAGCTCTTGCAAACAAATGGTTGCACAAAAGAGATTGAAACCATGGGTTTATTCCCTTATATTGCAAGTGATGAATATGAAAGCCAAAGCAATATGCTTGAAAATAAGAATATGGTGGCTTTTGCTGGCAACCTCACAAAAGGGGATTTTATTCCTTTACTTTCCAAAATGCATTTTAGTTATACGAATTTTCGGTTCTATGGTTTGAAAAGCAATCTTACTTTTGATAAAACAAAGGGTATGGAATATATGGGCAAGTTTTATCCCGACAATGTCTCTGCCATCAAAGCCGGTTGGGGACTTGTGTGGGACGGGGTCAGTACAGAAACTTGCAGCGGTTGGTTAGGCGAGTATCTAAAATATAATTCACCTCACAAATTGTCTCTATATATTGCAGCAGGTATTCCTGTTATTGTTTGGGAACAGTCAGCTTTTGCTTCTTTTGTAAATGAAAAGAATATTGGTATAACAATCTGTGCTCTCAAAGAGATAGATGACAAACTAAAAGCTATCAGCCCAGAGGCTTACTCCCTAATGCTTCAAAACGTAAGAGTGCAAAGTGCAAAGCTTCGCAAGGGGGGCACTTTTGCAGATATAATAGATAAATATGCATCAAAGAAAGTCTAAAGCCAAACAAAGCTTTAGAAAATTCTTTCAGTCAAAGAGCTTTGTAATAATGGCATTATTGAATAGCAATAACCGTATTATTGAGCTCCAATAATGCCATTATTGTAAAGCTAAAACAAAGACTCATTTTCCTAAAACTTTGTTTTGTATTTTCATTTCTTTGTTTAGCTTTACTAAAAGAAAGTTCCTTAATCCTTTTTAACATATTTCAGTGTCAGCAGGTTCATTGCGTTGGTGCCTAAGCAATGAATATTTTTTTGACAAAAGCGAAGCACTTGGTCATAATAAAGCACCACCACTGGCGCAGAGCTCATTAAAAGATTATTCATTTGCTTGTAGATTGCATTTCTTTTATTTATGTCTGTCTCTTTTATGGCTTTCTCATACAAAGCGTCATAGGCTTTTGAGGAAAAATGAGTGTAATTTGGTCCTGCAGGAGACAGATTCTTTGAATAAAAGAGTGAAAGATAGTTTTCTGCATCTGGGTAATCTGCTATCCATGAGCCACGAAACCAAAGACTCTTTCCCTGAGCTATTTGCTCGCGTAAAGCTCCCGGAGGATTGACATCAACCTTTACTTTTATGCCACAGAGTCCCTCTTGCTCTTGAATATAACGACAAAGGTCTAGATAAGACGATGTTGTTGAAAGAGTAATTGATGGCAAGCCTTGTCCATTAGGATAGCCAGCTTCTTTAAGCAACTGCTTTGCTTTTTGAGGGTCGTATGTGTATATATTTTGATTGTCATATCCTCCTAAGGAAGGCGGTATCATTCCTTGCTGACCAGCTATGCCTATATTGTTTCTCAGATATTTTATCATCTTTTGGCGGTCAAAAGCATAATTGATTGCTGCCCTAACTTTAGGATTTGAAAGTGGATTATTTTTGTCTTTACTATCCAAATAGAAACCCAAATACTCCACATTTAAATAAGGAGATGTAAGCATAATAACCTTGTCAGAGTACTTTGGTTGTAGCTTTCCGCTATGAGTGAGCAACTCATCTTTGTAATTAGCGTCTATTCCACTCATAAAGTCTATATTCCCCTTCACAAATTCAAGAAAAACACTCTGTTTATCAACAATAAACGATATGTTGACAGCAGAAAGATAAGGTAAATGTGTGCCATTGGCATCTTTTTCAAAATAGTGTGGGTTTTTCAAAAGCACAAGTTTGACTCCTTCTTTCCACATTTTAAAATAAAAAGGTCCAGTGCCTATTGGATTACTTCGGAAATCCTTACCATAAGATATAACTACTTCCTTTGGGACAACAGAAGCGTAAGTCATTGAGAGCAATGAAAGAAAAGGAGCAAAAGGTTGTGTGAGTTTTATCTGCAAAACGCTGTCTGAAAGGGAGCAAAAAGCATATTTGCCATTAGTCTTAGCCACGCAGTTGAATATCCATTTGCCAGGCGAAAGCACTTTGTCATCTACAATACGCCCAAAGCTATAAACAAAATCCCCTGCCACCACTCTGCGCGAGTGATTTGGGGTTTTAAATAAAGGACTTGTATGAAAATAGACATCACTTCTTAAATAAAAAGTATATGTTTTACCATCAGAAGAAATATTCCAACTCTTAGCAATACAAGGCTGAACATTAAGTGAGCTATCTAACTGAACCAAACCATTATAAAGCTGATTGTCCGCCCATATCATTGCTTGATCTTTTGCCATTGCAGGGTCTAAAGAAGAAATTCCAGCACTTTCATTATAGCGAAACACTGTTTCACCATTTGGAATCTTTGTTTTTGAACACGCAAATAAAAAAAGGATTATTGCTATTAAAGAAATATATCTTGCCAACCTTGCCATAGAGCAGAGTTTTCTAAGATTTTATTGTATCAAAGTTCTTTCCAAAAACGCCTTGCGTCTTGGCAATGGAGATAAAGCTATTTGAGTCTATTTCTTTTATTATCTTCATTATTTCTACTTTATCCTGCTTTCTTGCTATGACAACAAGCACCTGTTGTTCTTTCTTGCTATACCAACCATAACCATTAAGCAAAGTTACTCCTCTTTTAACTCTTGAGCCTATTGCATCAGCTATTTCTTTGTTTTTTGAGGAGAATACCATTATTTGATAAGCTTGTTTGTAACCTTCAATAGTTAAATCCAATACATAAGCAAAAACAATCATAACAATATAACCATAAACTATATTATCTATCTTTGCTCCCGGCACAAATATGAAAGAAGATGCCACAATAAAGATATCAATATACAAAATAACCATACCAGGGCTTATGTCATGATATTTATTTACAATAAGTGCGATAATATCTGTTCCTCCTGAGTTACCACCGTTATTAAATGTTGTTCCAATACCCACACCTGCAATACCAGCACCCAAGATTGCACACATAAAAGATTCAAGGTTTGAGACATCAACATAATTCTGTATATGAACGATCTGTTGCCAAAATATGAAAGCAAAAGAAGCCACAATAATTCCAAACAAAGTATTTAGTCCAAACTTCAAACCTAACATTCTTAAACCTATGACAACTAACACAGAGTTTATAAGGAAGTTGCTAACACCAATAGGCACACCTAAAGCCAAGTATATAATAGAAGCTACACCAGCAACACCACCACCAACAATATGTTTTGGGATAAGAAAAACGCACCAACCAAATGTGTAAGCAAACAGCCCTAAAACAATTACAAAGTACTGAAAAAATACTTTCTTATAATTTATCTTCCCTGTGTTTATTTTAATCATAACTTACTTTAATTAGGATTTATAACATTACTTCCAATTTAGTGTTCTCAAGAAGTTTGCAAGGGTCTCACCTCTTAAGTCCTTAGCTATTATGTTTCCATTTTGGTCTATTAGAATGTTGCTTGGTATGGCCTCTAACTTGTAAAGCTTAGATGCAATACTATTCCAGCCCAAAAGGTCTGAAACATTTGTGTATTTCAATCCGTCATTGTTTATTGCTTGTATCCAACGAGCACGGTCTGTGTCCAAGGATACTCCCAAAACATCAAAGCCCTTGTCTTTGAAATCTCTATAAGCAGCAACCACATACTTGCTTTCATTTCTGCAAGGAGTACACCATGAAGCCCAAAAATCAACTAAGACATATTTTTTACCTTTCAAAAAATCTGATAGTTTTACATCTGTTCCCTCAACATTAGGTAGAGTAAAATCAATGTATTTATTGTATGTTGCATCTTGGGTTTCCTTTGAGCCTAATTTATCAATATAGTCTTCAAGTATCTTATATTGATACATTCTCTTTGCAGAGCCATCAAGAGAATTAAATATCTCTTTAAGTTCATTGTCTTTCAAGTAAGGAGCTAAATAAGATGAGATAAGCAATGGAGCATAAAATGTTGTAGGGTCTGTTTGGACGCTATTCAAAAGACATTGCATTGGATTCTTTTCTCTGTTGCAACCAGCAATTACACTATTGTAAATATCTTGTTTTGCACTTCCCTTGATTACAACATTATCCAAGGCATCTTTTTGACCAGTTATAGAGACTTTGTCATTGTCTATGAAGAAAGAAATATCACCATTTTTCACTGGCAAAGTCAACTGTGCCATGCAAACAAAATCGACACTGCCTTTGAACACAAATTTTCCGTCTTTTATTGGTGCTGTAAAGTTCTTTTTCATTCCATTCTTCAGGAAAAGTGTCAATTTAGCCTCCCCGTCTGGCAAAGCGGCAATATTACCTTCTATTTTGTATCCATCAGAAGTCAAATAATTCTCCAAAAAGCTCATTAACTGCTCACCTTTTAAGTTTTTAGCCAATATATTTCCCTTACTATCCACAAGCACATTTGAAGGTATTTCTCTGATTAAGTATTGCTCTGCTACTTTGTTTTGCCATTGTTTCAGGTCGCTAACTTGTTCCCATGTCAAGCGGTCATCTTTAATGGCTTTGAGCCAACGCTCTTTGTCATTATCCAAAGACACTCCCAAGATATTAAAACCATATTGATTGTATTTGTTGTAAGCAGCAACCACATTTGGATTTTCCTCTCTGCAATCCTTGCACCATGAAGCCCAAAAGTCTATTAGTGTACATTTCTTGCCACGAATATATGAGTAAAGATTGATATTTTGCTTCTTAGTGTTGAGCATTGTAAAGTCTGGAGCACGATTGCCCGTTGCCAAAGAGCGCAAAAGGTCTTGTCTTTGACGCAAATGAATATAATGATAAGTCTTTGTGGCAGGCTTTTTCAAAGTATTTAGCGTGCGATAAAGTTCTTCATACTGCCAATTATAACACAAGAAAGATGAAATTATATCTGCACAAAATATATCCTCTGGATTGTTTAACACCCAATCGTTTAAACGTTTCAGATGCACGTAATAGTCTTCATTTCCCACAGGAGTAACTAAACTTAACCACCTTTGAGTCTCTGGAGAGCCCTTTATGCTTATGTCATCGGCTTTTGTACCTTTTATTTCTATTTCATAAGTGGCTGGTTCAAGGTAAATACGATAACTTCTGAGTCCATTAACTGTCAAAAGTGCTGGTATTTTTTCCTCTATTGCAGAAATAAAATGAAACTTACCTTTATTCAAATAACAAGTATCCACTCTCTCATTGCCGTCACAGAAATAACTTCTTAGTGTTACAAAACCTGTTTGCTCACCCCTCTGTCCTTTGATTGTGCCGTTAATTGTGTATCCTTGACCAAAAGGTATACTTTGAGCACAAAGGATATTTGTCTGTGCAAATGCAAATAATATTGCAACGATTGCAAATAATGTCTTGATTGTTCTCATATTCTAATATCTAATATTTTTGCTTTTTAATTCTCTTTGAACATCTCTACGAGAGTCATTTTCTTTTATTGTCTGGCGTTTGTCAAAAAGATGCTTTCCTTTGCAAAGCGCTATTTCTAATTTCGCATATCCTCTCTCATCAATATAAAGTCTCACCGGCACAATAGTCAAACCTTTTTCCTTTGTTTTGGCCTCAAGTTTTCTAAGTTCAGCCTTATTCAAAAGAAGTTTTCTTTCTCGCTTAACATCATGGTTATAGTAAGAGCCAAATCTGTATTGTGAGATATGAAGATTTAAAACCCAAAGCTCTCCTTTAGTAAAAGTACAATAAGAATCCGTGAGGTTGCATTTGCCTTCTCTGATACTCTTAATCTCTGTACCATAAAGTACAATCCCCGCAGTGTAAGTCTGCAAAAAGAAATATAAAAATCCCGCTTTCTTATTCTTTATCTCCATAAAAACACCTCTATATACGCCTTAGGTTTCTGTATTACTATAAGAGTGCAAAGATACAACTTTTACTGAATTTATTTGCATAGAATTGTTTCTTTATTCTATCAAAATAAAACGAAGATTCGTTGCGCTAAAACAAAGAAATAAAAATTTATTTCTTTGTTTTAGTAAGACAAGAGTATTTTTGATTATGATTTATGTCCTTTATCGACTATATTATTCTTATAAAGAGGATGATACAAAGCTAGAGTCTCTTGCAAATGCTCTGTATCCAGGTTTGTATATATTTGTGTGCTTTGGACAGAAGCGTGTCCCATCAATTCCTTCACACTCATTATGTCAGCACCTGCAAACATAAGTTCTGTAGCAAAAGAATGTCTCAGAGTGTGAGGGTGAATATTTTTCTTAATCCCTGCTTTTGCTCCCAATTCTTTTATTGCCTGAAAAGCGGCTATACGTGTCAAATGACCTCCATTGTGATTGAGAAAAATATACTCTTCATTGCCTTTTGTAGGCAAAACATGCGAGCGAGAATTTTCCCAAAAAAGCCCTGCCAATCTAAAAGCCTCTTTATGCAAAGGCACCCAACGCTCTTTATCTCCTTTGCCTATGACATGAATTAAACCCTCTTGTGGATAGAGGTCTTTCTTTTTCAAATTCAAAGCCTCACTAATACGCAATCCTGCACCATAAAGAATTTCTATTAGCAGATTTGTCCATTCCCCCTTGTATGTACTGCGATCTATTGCTGCTTGCATTTGGTCTATTTCTGCATTTGACAACACCACTGGCAAACGCTCGTCCATGCGAGGCAATTCAATCTTTTCTGTGGGGTCAATAGCAATTTCATCTTCCAAAATAAGATACTTGAAAAATGAACGAATACCCGAGATAAGTCTCTTTTGCGAAGCTATTTTCAAGACAGTCTCATCTTCATTTGTGGTTTTAGAGACTTGATTGTTTATTTGGGTGATAAATTCTTGTAAATGAGAGTAAGTAATGTCTTTGACTGACAAATGAGGGTAACTTTCATCTAAAAAAGAAAAGAGTTTTTTACAATCACACAAATAAGCCTCGGAGGTATTTCTTGAAAAGCCTCTTTCCAAAATAAGATACTGTGTAAAACCTTTAATATATTGGTCAAACAAACTCACTTAGCAATTAAATAAAACTATTTCTTACTAGCTTTTTTCTTCTGAACAGAGTAGCCAAAAAAGCCTAACCGCTTGCCCATAGAGTAATACTTACCATGAGAATAAGCCATTAGCTTTGCCTTTTCTAAACTAAATTCTCCAGTAGCTTTGTCTATGTATTTGTCATCACAATTCACATTCACAACTCTTGCTATGAACATATCATGTGAACCTAAGGATTTAATTTCTTCAACCTTACATTCTATACTCAAAGGACTTTGAGCAATGGAAGGAGCTGAAACAACAGTGGATTCTATTGGTGTAAGATTCTTTTCAATGAATTTATTGTAATCTCTACCACTTCTGACTCCGCACCAATCAGTAGCCTCTGCTAATTCTTCGGTTGTTAGATTCAAAACAAACTCTTTTGTTTCACAAATAATGCTATGACACAAACGTGAAGGGCGAATAGAGACATAACACATTGGAGGCTCAGAACAAATTGTTCCAACCCATGCGGCAGTCATTACATTATAGTTATCTATAGTATCTCCACAAGACACAAGCACTGCAGGCAATGGATATATCATTGTACCTGCCTTAAAATTTATTCTTGACATAATATGATTCTAATTTTTATTAAAACAATGCTGTATTTTCTCGGGGACAAACTGCTTTACATCGCCTCCAAAAGCAAGTATTTCCCTAACGAAAGAGGAAGAGACAACTTCATAATCTGTTTTTGTCAAAAGAAATATGGTCTCAAGCTCTGCGTAAAGCTTTTGATTTATTAGAGCAAGATTCTTTTCATACTGAAAATCTACAGAGTTTCTTAAACCTCTCAAAGCATATTTGGCTCCTTTTTGCTTACAAAAATCCACAAACAAACAAGAGAACTGACATACCTCTATTTTTTCTTGAGCATCAAAAGTTTCATGCAAAAAATCAAGTCTTTGCTCTATGGTAAAATATGTTTTCTTAGCAATATTGTCTCCTATTGCCACAATTATTTTGTCAAACAAAGGCAAAGCTCTTTGCACCACATCCTCATGTCCAATAGTCAGAGGGTCAAACGAACCTGCAAAAACAGCTATTCTTTCATTCATATGCTAATAAATATCTCGTTTTATATTGCGGTCAAGCTCTGTAGACAATCTTTCATTTATAACATAAATCAAACGGAAAGAAAGCGAACTATTATAAAAGTTTCTTGTCCATGAATAATAGTCTGAATTAGTTGAAGGCAAGCCATTGAAATATCTAACATTGCTTCTAATTGGCATGCGAGGACAAGTAATTTGATAACGAACATTGAATTTCAAACGCTCCCAAATTCTGAAACGAACATCAAACAACAAAGAGAAATCACTCTTGTTAAAGTCCTTGACTGTACTCATATCTGGATAATCCATAAAATGAATAGTGTCTGCAGGCAAGCCCCAATTTTCTTTACTATTGACTAAAGCAGAATATTGTAAACCAAAACCAAAAGTCAATCCCCCAAGTCTATCTTCATAATGAATAAGAAATGGAATAGAGACATAATCTAAACGAGTATTATATTGAAAAGGGTCTCCACTTTCCTTTGCTCCCATTTGGTTGTAAAGTACTTCCATACTCATTAAAACATTTTTTTTCTTGTTCAGTGGAGCCATAGCTCCCAAACCTGCATTTAGTCCTATGCGATTGAAACCATAGACTTGGTCTCCATTGATTTGTGAAAGGTTCCCTCCCACAATAACCATTCCTTTAAATATCTGTGCATTTGTTTTGCAAGGCAAAAACAATGCAACACATATTGCAATAGGCAAAAACAAATATATTCTTTTCATTTAATTGTATTTGTGTTTATATACTGTTATTCCATACTCATATTTGTGTAAGACAAAACGCCTCAAAGCAAAGTTTTAGTATAACAAATGCCTCTTAAACTTGACATAAAAAAAACATCTTACACTCCAAATAAAAGACTGTAAGACATTTTTTCGGAAAAAATACTTTCAATTATTTTTTACCCTTTTTGAGATTTTTCAACTCAGCACCTGCTTTAAACTTAACAACTTTCTTAGCTGCTACTTTAATGCTCTTACCAGTTCTTGGATTGCGAGCTGTGCGTGCAGGTTTGTCTAATACTGTGAAAGAGCCAAAACCAATAAAGCTCACTCTCTCACCTGCTTGTAATTTTTCTTTCATAACTGAAAGGAAAGAATCATAAGCTGCTGCTGATTGTTTCAAATTTAATTCTGCCTTTGCAGAAATCAAATGGATAAAGTCATTCTTTGTCATCTCGGTTGAATTTTTAAATGATTAAATGAATAATATGGTGCAAATATATAACAAATAACATTAAGTACAAGCATTTTGCCAAAAAAAATCAATTTTTTTTACTTAGCCTGCCAATTTTCCTTTATTCTCAATCCTCTCAAAAAATCATTCGCACTCATTTCTCTTTTTCCACTTTGTTGTAAATCAATAATTTGAATAAAACCATCAGGACAAAAAACTCTTATACCTTCCTTTAAATCAGCTATAAGCGTTCCGCACTTTTTTTTGTGAGAAAAAGAAACAAATTTTGCCGAAAAAACCTTTAGATTTAACTCTTCAGCAGTGTTTTGATTCAAAAAAACAGCCTTTGCACAAGGCGCTGGAACCAGTCCACGCACCAAATTTACTATTTGTTCTCCGCTTTTCCCCCAATCTATTTGTGTTGTTTGTGAGAAAATTTTTGGTGCTGGACAAGCCTCTTGCCCAAGATTGCTTTGTGCTATAGTTGTAAATTTGCCACTCTCTATTGCCTTTGCAGTTTTGACAACCAATGTTGCCCCCAAAAGCATTAGTTTATCATGCAATGAGCCAAAATTATCCTCAGGTGTTATATCTATTGACTCTTGATAGATAATTTCGCCCTCATCTATTTTATCATTCAATAAAAATGTGCTAACTCCGGTTTTGGTTTCACCATTTATTATAGCCCAATTTATTGGTGCTGCACCTCTGTAGCGTGGCAACAGAGAACCATGCAAATTAAAAGTCCCCAATTCAGGCATTGCATAAACAGCCTTTGGCATCATTCTGAAAGCAACAACTATTTGCAAATCTGCTCTCCACTCTTTGAGTTGTGAAAGAAACTCTTGACTTTTCATATTCTCAGGTTGCAAGAGTGGAAGATTATGAGCCAGAGCATAATCCTTGACAGCAGTTGTACAAACCTTATGTCCTCTGTTTGCTTGCTTGTCTGTGGCAGAGACAACCCCAACCACATTAAAACCTGCCTGCAATAGAGCATCAAGGCTACAGACTGCAAAATCAGGTGAGCCAAAAAATACTATTCTCATACTTTATATATTGACTTTTTTTAAAGTGAAGCCATTTTCAAGGCTGTAACGGCTGCCTCAACGCCTTTGTTTCCCCAATTTCCACCAGCTCTTGCTTGAGCTTGTTCCATAGTGTTTGTTGTTAGAACTCCAAATATTACTGGAATATCTTTTTTCAAACTAACCTCCATTATGCCACGAGAAACAGCTGAGCAAATAAATTCAAAATGCCTTGTCTGTCCTTGAATTACACAACCAAGACACAAAACAGCGTCAAAGCGTTTCTTGTCTAAAAGTTTAGCAGCTCCAAAAGGCAACTCAAAACTACCGGGTACATACTGAATATATATATCCTTCTCTTCTACTCCGTTTTCTTCAAGTGTGGCAACTGCTCCTTGTAATAATTTTTCTGTGATTTCGCTATTCCATTCAGCGACTACGATTCCAAATATTCCATCTTTACCCGACGGAACCTCATCTTTATTGTAAGATGATAAGTTTTTCAATGCTGATAACATTTCTTTTTTCTATACTTATTTGTTTATTGTTGTTATTGTAACGTTTATCTGACCCTTATTCGTGTATTTGGCTTTAAATTTAAGTCTTCCAAGCCATTCATTTCCATAATTTGTTTTACTGTCAGATTAAATTTATCTGCTATTTTTTCAATAGTATCTCCTTGTTTAACCACCCAATAACGCCAGGTTGTTTTGTCCTCATTGTTTATCACAACCATATTCTTAACTGGCTCATTTCCACCCTTTGCAAGCATTGTATTATTAAACTTTGGAGCATAACGAGAAGCAAAAGAATAGTATGGCTTGCCAGCAAAAGTCTTATTCACCTTAACCATGGAAGTCATTTTTTGCTTGCGTGTTATTTGCTTTTCTGCTCTTTCTATTCCAAAATATGTTTTATCTATATTGATAAAGTCAGCCTTAAGGGTTCTGTTTTTCATATCCAATATCCACTCTGGGTCAAAAGTCTGATAAAGACATCTGCACTCAAAATGTAAGTGAGGACCGGTTGAAAAACCAGTATTTCCACTGTATCCTATTATGTCCCCTGCTTTCACCTTTTGCCCAACCTTAACTATTATTTTGTCCAAGTGTCCATACAAAGTTTCAAGATTGTTATAATGTCTTATGAGAATCATTCTTCCATAACCTCCATTAACCTGAGCCACTCTTACCACACCGTCAAATGCTGCATAGACTTTCTCTCCTATATTCATTGCAATATCCAAACCAGTGTGAGGTCTATTCCACCGCCAACCATAAGGTGAAGATTTTGAGCCATGGTCACAAGGAAAATGGAAACATCTATCATGCTTATGGTCAATCAATCGTATTTTCAATTCATCAGGAAATTCTCCAAAATGAAAAGAAGTCATTTTGACTTTATTTGTACACCAAGTATTATTATATAGTGTTTGACAAGGAGCATCTTTTATCTCTGTAATATTAGCCTTTTCATCTGCATCTTGCAACTCTTCCTTTACTATTGTTGTGGTGTCATACACATACTTTTGCACAATTTGCTTTACAGTCTGTTGCGTTCTGAATATTGTATCTGCTTTTGGCAAAGAGGCTACTTGTAGTTTTGGATTACGTTTTTGTTGATAAACCTCAAATAAAGAATCTGCTATTTGACGATTTCGAGAACGCATAGTATTAACGTTCTGCTCATTTTGGGAAAAAGCAAAACAAGGCAGTGCGAATACTAACAATATTATCATTAAAACTTTTAGTCTCATCAAGTTTTATTATACAAAATTATCGTATTTGAGTTTTGAAGTGGCAAAGATAATAATTTTCTTGTAAATTCAAACCATCAAAATCATTTATACGCACTTTTGTATTAATATTTATTTCAACAGAGTTGTTACATCTAAGGTAGAAATTCGCTCCAATTCCTTATTATTGGTGCAATCTACACTGGCAAAAATATGAGCCATGATATTCAACTTAGGGTTATTAATCAATCTCAGTTCTAATATGTTAGAGAATTGTTTTTCTAGTTTTTCAACATCTAAAAGGGGATTTTTTACCCCTTGTGGTTTTTCTATGATTGAGAAATAATAAGTTTTGTCTTCTTTACCTTTCCACATAGAAGAGTAATCAGGAGTCTTACCTTCAAAGAAATATGTCAATGGGTGCTCACCAGTTATATAGCAAAGCAACTCATTTAAACACATTCCAGTGAAACGCAGTGGGTTAATCTCTATTGGTATAATTTTATTTCCCGCTGCTCTCATTTCTATATGAACAGTAATATTGTTAAGGTGTAAAACACTGTTCAACTTAGCAATATAAGTGGTAAATTGCTCCAAATGAAAATCAAATAATTCTTTATTTGTCAAATACAATCTGTCGCTAACGTCTTTTGAAGAGGAAAAACGATGCTCAAAAATATTGACAATATTAGGTTTATAGTCTTTGAAGAACACATCTACAGCAAACTCAGTTCCTTTTATATATGACTCAATAAGAAAACGTCCGTCACCCACAACAGTATTTGGAAAAAGTGAAGACAAAGCCTTAAAGTTCTTTTCAATATCAGTTAGAGCCTCTTTCCAATCCTTTTCATTTTCAATAGTATAAACTCCTGCACTCAAAAAGCCTACAGAAGGTTTGAGCACAAAAGGCATCTGAATTTTAGAGACATCAAAAGTAAACAAATCTGCATACTTAATTTCTTGAAAGACAAACCCCTCATACATATTTGCACAAGCCTTTCTGAAAGCATACTTATCTTTCAATAAACTAACCTGAGAGAGCAATTCTTTGCCACTAAGTATTGAACATACCCTATCCAAAGCATATTCTGAAACAGTATAGAGCTTTGGCTCTCTCATTGCTTCATACCCAGCTCTAAACGAGCTATCATCAATTAAATTAAGGTGTGAATGTTGCTCTTTTCTGCTGTGTGCAAAATCATTATCTAAAACTGGTATTTGAGTTTTTTCAAGGTAATTGAGCAATAACTCTGAAACGTAAGGTTCTTCTAACACTATCATTTGAATGTATTTAATATTTTTCGCAGTGCAAAGGTAACAAAATAAAACATATAAAAAGCAAAGAAGAGAAAAGCCCTTAGACTCTTCCCTTCTTAAATATATGTAGAATAGACGTATATATTAGTCGTTAAAACGAATATTTGTCATTGTCTTTTCACAGTAGTGGCATTGCAATTTTAAAGGATCTTTAGAAACTACATCAAATTTTGTTGTTATAGTCTCTTGATTTGTTATGCAGTTAGGATTTATACACTTTACTATACCCTCTATTGCATCAGGAATCTTAACCGCGTGTTTTTTCACAACCTCGTAGTTTTTGATAACTATCAGTGTTGCTGTTGGAGCCACAAGAGCTATTTTGTTTATCTCTTTTTCTTGGAAAAACTTGTTTCTAACTTTAACTATACCTTTTTTGCCATATTTTTTGCTGTCAAGATTTATGCCCACAAGCACCTCATCATCATAGCTTTCAAGTCCAAGAATATTTATTACTTGCAAAACTTTACTTGCTGGTATATGGTCTATCACTGTGCCATTTTCTATGGCTGAAACAACTAATTCTGTTTTTGATTTATTTGTCATTGTATTTTCCTCCTTTTGATTTAATTTATTCTTTTACTCCAAGTATTGCAGAAATAAGAGCCTGACGAACATACACTCCGTTTTGTGCTTGTTGGAAATAGTAAGCATAAGGAGTAGCATCAACATCTGTAGCTATTTCATTCACTCTTGGAAGTGGGTGCAAAATACGCATATTCTCTTTACAACCTTGAAGCATTGAAGCCTTGAGGATATAACAATCTTTCACTTTCTCATATTCCAATGGGTCTGTGAAACGTTCTCTTTGAATACGTGTCATATATATAATGTCTGCAAAAGGTATGACAGCATCCAGGTCTCTGTATTCTGTGTATTTGAGGTGAGACTTTGTTACATGATTCTTCACTGGCTCTGGCATCATAAGTTCTTCTGGAGAAACAAAGTGGAAAGTAGCCCCAAAATTACACATAGCCTGAACAAGTGAATGCACTGTTCTGCCATATTTAAGATCTCCCACCATTGCTATTTGTAGATTTTCAAGTGTGCCTTGTGTCTTGTAGATAGAATAAAGGTCAAGCATACATTGTGTTGGATGCTGGTTTGAACCATCACCTGCATTGATAAAAGGTACTGAGGCTACCTCTGAGGCATAACGTGCAGCTCCTTCGCTTGGGTGACGCATAACGATAATGTCTGAGTAAGAAGAAAGCATCTTGATAGTATCGTGCAAACTCTCTCCTTTTGAACGAGATGTGGCAGCAGGATTTGAGAAACCTATCACCTTGGCTCCCAGCTGTGATGCTGCACTCTCAAAACTCAAACGCGTACGAGTGGAAGGCTCAAAGAATATTGAAGCCACCACCTTGTCGTGTAAGATGTTTTGCTTTGGTTGTTTTTCAAATTCAGAAGCTATACGCAAAATGTGCATATAATCCTCTTTGGTGTAATCGGTGATTGAAATTAAATTTTTACCTTTTAAACTTGACATAACGCTTATTGTGTGTTTAATTATATTGTTTCTTTGTTTTATCGATTTATTTCTTCGTTTTATTCTGTTAAATCTTTGTTTTAGCAAATTATTTCTTTGTTTTATTTATCCGTTTGTTTCAGCCTTAATTTGATGTGTAAGCAAAAAAAAAACGACTAAACAATGAATTTAGTCGTTTTCAAAAAATCAAAATATCTGTCTCTGTTAAAGAGACCTTTAAATTATAGTCCTTGTGTTGTCTTTTGAGCATAGTTTTTCTCATTTTTATTGTCTGCAAAGATACTTCTTTTTTCTCTCATACAAATATTTTGAAGCAAAAATTTTGAACAAATTTATTAACCACCCCTATTTCTTATTTCTTTCCAAGATGTTGCTTAGCCAAAGCATGATTTGGTCTTAGAGCAAGAACTTTTTGAAAATCGGCTTTTGCCTTGTCTTTTTGTCCCATTCTCTCGTAAGTTATGCCACGATTAAAGTAAGCTTGATAGAATGTCGAGTCGCATGCAATAGCTTTTGTAAAGCAATCCAAAGCATCTTTGTAGTCTTTTTTATTCACCAAATTTATGTAACCCACATTGTGAAGTGCATCTGCATGTCTAGGGTTTATCATAAGAATCTTTTGATATGTATCCAATGCTGTTTGTATCATATTATGGTCTTGATAAAACAAAGCCAAAGCATACATTGCATTAGTATTCTTAGGGTCTATATTTATAGCACTATTCAAATACTCTATTGCCAGTCTATCACCTTTTAGTGCATAGAGCAAACCCAATTCTTCGTAAGGTTGTTCATAATCTGATTTGTATTCAATAGCTGTCTTGTAATCTGCAACAGCGTGAATAGTATCACCTTTCTCTTTCAGCGCCCAACCCCTCAGATAGTAGGCTGTTGGATTGAGTTTATCTATTTTCAAAGCCTCATTGATATTGAACATTGTCTTGTCATAGTCTTTGAGCAAAAGACTTATTTCGGCAATTTTCAAATATGCCTCAGTGCTTTTAGGGTCTATTTTCAAAGCATCTTGCAAAGCAGAAAAAGCTAGTGTAGTCTCATTTGAAGCAAACAACACATCTGCTTTACGAATATAATATTTGACCTGTTTCGGATTTAGTCCAATGGCTGTTTGAATATCTGTCAAACTCTCACGACTCTTGCCTTTGTCAAGCAACACCTTACTACGAGCATAGTAAAGTTCTGGATTCTTGTCATCTTTTCTAATCTTAGCATCTAAGAGAGCCAAAGCATCTCCTTTTGTATTTATATTTGTATCTTTTTTAGAACAAGCCACAGAAGAAAAAAGCAATAAAACGACAAGGGCTATCTTTACAAATCTACTCATTATCATCAATATTTATGTTACATATACTATAGTTTGGCACACTTTATGCAAATCAATTTTGTTTATAAAAGTGTTTGCAAAGGTACTAAATATTACAGAGACTGACACACAAGAGATTTTTTTTGTAGAAAAATATTGTCATCTGAGAAATTATTTTTATCTTTGCGGCGCAAAAGACAAAAGAATTTTTAACCAAAACAATCTGCTTATAGAATAGGAACTGATACTTTTTTTAATTTACTAACTTAAATTTTAGGAGGGCATTCCTATGATGTATGACAAATTAAATGATAATGAGCTTGTAGCCCTATACAAGAGTGGAGACGCAAAAGCTTTTGAAATTTTGCTTTCACGCAATCAGCAAAAGGTTTTTAATTACATTTATGCCTTAGTTAAAGACAAGGCGCTGGCTGATGATATATTTCAAGACACCTATATTAAAGTTATAAACACCCTGCAAAATGGTGCTTACCACGATGAGGGTAAATACATTCAATGGGTTATGCGTATTGCTCATAATTTAGTAATTGACTATTATCGCAAGAATCAGCGTTTCCCTATCATGAGAACAGATGAATCATTTGATATATTTGATTTCATTGATTCTCGTGAAGAAAGTGTAGAACAAAAAATCATAAAAGACCAAACACATTCTGATGTAAAACGCTTGATAATGATGTTACCAGAAGAACAAAGAAAAGTTTTAGTTATGCGTCATTGGGCTGATATGTCTTTCAAAGAAATTGCTGACAGAACAGGAGTAAGCATCAACACTGCCTTGGGCAGAATGCGTTATGCACTCATAAATATGCGCCGTTTAGCCGAAGAGAATTCTGTGGCTTTACAATTCTAAGAAAAGAAAAATCTCTTTTAATCGGTCATACAATAAAGTATTTGTTTTCTCGTTTTGAATTCAAGAAATGAGGTATAACAAATACTTTTTTTTATGGATAAAGATTACACTATTTTTGATTTATTAGACTTGTGGGAACAAGACCTTCAGAAGCAAGAGCCTTGTGATTACCAACCAAGTTGTCAGCAAGCACCAAGCCAAAAGATTATTTTGAATATTTTGTCTTATGCTAGTAGTTCATCTGTTTATTCTCCTACGCTTAAAAAGAATATCCAACTGCAATGGAACTAATAGCAGGACCATGCTCTGCTGAAACCCCCACTCAATTATTATCTGTTGCAAAAGAATTATCCCAAATAAATATTTCTTATTTTCGTTGTGGATTGTGGAAACCTCGTACAAACCCAGGTGGTTTTGAAGGTGTGGGAGCAAAAGGACTTGATTGGTTAAACCAAGTTCAAGCTCAATATGGGCTAAAAGTTGCAACAGAAGTAGCTTCACCAAAACATGTCGAACAGTGTCTAAAACACTCCATTGATGCTCTATGGATAGGAGCCAGAACAACCACTAACCCTTTTTCTGTACAAGAAATAGCTCAAAGTCTCAAAGGAACAGACATACCCATTTTTGTCAAAAACCCTTTAAATCCTGATATAAACCTATGGATTGGAGCCATTGAACGACTTAGCAATGCAGGTTTAAAACATATTAGTGCTGTGCATCGTGGTTTTTCCTTTGCAAACAATGGCATTTATCGTCAAACACCTTATTGGAAAGAAGCTGTGCAACTGAAAGTCCATTACCCTCAAATGAGAGTGCTTTGCGACCCTTCACACATAGCTGGGAAAAGAGAATTGGTGACTCAAGTGGCATTGCAAGCTATTCAATTAGGACTTGATGGTCTAATGATTGAAGTGCATTGCCACCCACAAGAAGCCCTCACAGATGCCTCTCAACAACTCTGTCCACAAGAATTTACAAGTCTTATTGAATGCATAAAACACTCTCAAAGCCACAAGACTAACACCTCATTGCTCTTAGGCGAATTGAGAAAAGAAATAGATGTTGTGGATTGGCAAATAATAGACCTTTTGCAACAGAGAATGAATATAAGCTCTCACATATCAACAATAAAAAAAGAAAACAATATACCTCTTTTGCAGATAACTCGCTTTCAACAAATGATGCAAGACAGATTAGCACAAGCCAAAGCACAAGACTTAAACCCCAAGCTAATAGAAGATATTTTTGAGTTAATACACTCTGAATCTTTGCGTATTCAGAACAAAGATACAAACGATTAAATATACATTATTATATATGAAAGACGCTATAAAAGAATTTGACGCCTACAGAGAAAAAATGAATACTGCCATTCTTTCTGCCGAAGGCAATACTGTGATAAAAAGAATATTCTCTGCTGATACTTTAGCATATAAAGACAGCTTTTTAGACTCTCGCACAAAAGAAATGTTAGGCTTGGTAGCCTCATTGGTTTTGCGTTGTGATGACTGCATAAAATATCATTTAGGCACTTGTTACAAACAAGGCATTAAGAGAGGAGAAATTTTTGAAATCCTTGGCATTGCTTGTCTTGTTGGTGGAACAATAGTTATTCCTGCCACACGTCGAGCAGTGGAGTATTGGCAAGCCTTAGAGGCACAAACAGAAGAATAATAACTAATATATGACCATATTTTATTTCACCTCCACAGGCAACTGCATGCATGTAGTGCGCTCCATTGGTGGCAGAACTTTATCAATACCTCAAGAGTTAGTATCAGAACAAAGGGAGTATAAAGATGATTCTATTGGCTTTTGTTTCCCTTGTTTCTATTGGGACACACCTCAAATAGTTAAACAATTCCTCAGACAAAAGAAATTCTCTGCCCAATACTTCTTTGCCATTACAACCTGTGGCACCACAGCCATGGCCTGCACAAACAACTTCTTTAATCTATGCAAAAGACTTGGAATAAGACTTGACTACATCAATCGCCTTGTTATGGTGGATAACTACCTACCCCTATTTGACATTGAAAAACAAAAGCTCTGTGAGCCTAAAAAACAAATAGAAACACATCTGGTACAAATAGTGGGTGATATCTTTCAGCGCAAGCACTACATCCACAAAATAGGACTACTCCCTTATCTTCTATCTAATCTATGCACTAAGATTGAATACGCTCTATGCCACAACAAAGACAATCACTATCGCCTCAACAGCAACTGCGTTGCTTGTGGATACTGCGTAAAGATTTGTCCTGTAAATAATATTAAGTTAAAAAATGGTAAGCCTCATTTCTTGCACCATTGTCAAGACTGCCTTGCCTGCATACATATATGTCCCAAAAACGCTTTACATGTAAGAGGCGAAAGAAGTTCAGCAAGATATATCAATCCAAATATAAACATCAAAGACTTACTTCCAATGTAAAGTGCGAGCCACACTGGCACTTTCGCATAGCTATGCCACAATGTAGGGGCGTAATGCTTACGCCTAATACAATAAACTATCAAAAATTAAAATCCTACCCAAAAAAATTAAACACACAAAGAAGGGATAACTTCACAATATATATGGTAGTATATTGTGATTATCTCTTCTGTTTAAAATCGGTATGTCGGTTTATTTATAGTAAAAGTACCGACCGATTTGTTAATAAACATTAAAATGTTAAGATATTTATTTGATTGATATCATGTGAATAATTATAATTTGTGATAATACAAGGCGTATGCAATACGCCCCTACAGAGGCGGCAATATACAAACATACACACATGTAAGGGCGTATTGCATACGCCCAATTATATACCATTACATAAACAAAAAGTGAAACAAAGAAATAATTTCACCAAACAAAGTTTTAGAGAAATAAACCTTTGTTTTCTTTACGCAAAACGCTGTTATTTTTTTATTGAGACTTCTTTTTGTATTATATGGCGTTCAATATTGAGTTGTATATATTGCCATTGATGTAGGGGCGTAATGCTTACGCCCACACAAATACCAAATAATCATTTTCCAATATTGGCGTATGCCTTTGCGTCTCTACATTTGTAACGCTATGCGGAAGTACTAGTGCGGCGACACAACCACTCTCTAATGTTTGACATCACAATATCTATTCTAATGTCAAAAGCCTCGCGTGTTGCATAACCTACATGAGGTACCAGCACACAGTTCTTGGCTCCAAGCAAAGGGTGTGTCTGTGGCAATGGAGGTTCAGACTCAAAGACGTCTATGCCTGCTGCAGCAATTTTGTCCTCATTCAGGTAGCGAGCCAATAGCTCTTGATTGACCACTGCTCCGCGAGCTGTATTTATTATCACTGCCGAAGGCTTACACATCTGTAGCTCTGCCTCTCCTATGAGGTGAAAAGTATTCTCTGTGAGTGGAGTGTGAATAGTTATTATGTCGCTTGTCATCATAAGCGTAGCCAATGGCACATAGGTAACGCCAATTTGCTTTACCTCTTGTCTTTCTGAACGTGAATAAGCCTGCACTGTGCAACCAAAAGCCTTTAATAAAGCACATACTTTTGTACCTATGCAACCAGTGCCAACCACACCAACAGTCTTACCACTTAACTGATTGCCTAAAAAATTGTTTCTTGTTCCTGAATGTCGTGTTTGCTTATCAAGAAAGGTGATACGACGATAAACATCTATCATCAAACCTATAGCAAGCTCAGCCACAGCTTGTGTGGCATAACCAGAAGCGTTTTTTATCTCTATACCCTTTTGCTTACAATAATCTGTATCTATATGGTCTATTCCTGTGAAAGCCACTGCAATAAACTTCAATTTAGGACATCTTTCCAATACTTCTTTTCTAAGTGGGATATTAGAGATTATCCCCACATCTGCATCACTCAAACGAGAGACTAACTCCTGAGGGTTTTCATTTCTGTTGTCATAAAAAACAAAATCATGTCCCTTAGAACTAAATTCGTCTGTTAATTCTTTTGCCAAAGAGGCGCTAATACCTATTGGTTCAGTGCATACTATTTTCATTGTTTTATTTCTGTTTTAATTTTTGCACTCGCAAAATTACAAAAATCACATCACTAACAGCATATATGATAATTTATTTGCATTTTTTTTAGAGTTAAAATAACTCTTTGGGTCAAAAAAATCATTTATTACAAATAAGTGATTTACAGTATATAAGAAGAATAAAAAACTTTTTTTTTCGTTTTTGGGGTGTTTTTTCAGAGAATTGTTCGTATTATTGCAATGTCAAAATAATTTTTTTAACCAAAAAAAGAAGATAGTTATGAACGTAAAACATTTATTATTAGGAATTGCTATCGTTGGTTTAATGGCAGCTTGCGGTAATAAAGCAGCTACAGAAACACCAGCAGAAACAGCAATGGAAACTCCTGTTGAAACAGTAACAGAAACTCCTGCTGCAACGCAAACATCTGAGCCTGCACAAGCTCCAGCTTCTGAAAAAAAAGCTGAAAAGGCTAAACCAACAAAGGCTGCAAAACCAGCTAAGACTACTAAAGCTGAGACTCCAAAGACTGACCCTTGTGAGAAATCAGTAGCAGAATATGAGTCTTTTGCAACAAGAATCAACACTGCTTACAAATCAAAAGGAACAGGTGCTGCTGCATTGAAAGAATATGTTGCTTTGAAGAAAGAAGCTCCTGCTAAAGAAGCTGCTATTAAGAGCTGCGCAGGGAATGAAACTTACAGGAACAGAGTTCAACATGCAATTATCAGTGTAAAGAAAGTTTTATAATGATTTTCATTTTAAACACATTTAAAGAGCTGTCAGAATAAAAACTGACAGTTTTTTTTATGCCATTATCAATACATTTTCCGTATCTTTGCATTAAATTTATACGTAATATGATGATAAGATATAAAAACATATTAGCCCTCTTGATTGTAATAGTAGCTTTTGCTGCATGTGCCTCAAAGGCAGACAAAAAACAAAACACAAAGCTCTCTGAAAAAGAACAATTTATTAACGACAAACTCTCTGCCATGTCTTTGGACGAAAAGATTGGTCAGTTAATTATCATTGCTTCTGACGCCAATAGTGATGGGTCTTACTCAAAAAAAATAGCATCTTCAATCAATAATGTAAAAGTTGGAGGCATATGCTTTTTCAAAGGCACTTCACAAGCAATTATTGATTTAAACAAGACGTACTCTGCAGCCTCTAAAACTCCTTTGCTCTTCTGCATCGACGGAGAATGGGGCTTGTCAATGCGCCTGACAGACGCTGTTACTTTTCCTCGTCAGCTTGCTTTGGGAGCTTCTAACAGCGAAGATTTAGTGTATCAAATGGGTAAAAATATTGCGCAACAATCCTCAGCACTAAATATTCATATAAATTTTGCTCCTTCAATAGACATAAATATCAATCCTCGTAACCCTGTAATTGGTACACGTTCTTTTGGTGAAGACAAAGACAAAGTGGCTCGTTTGGGTTGGGCTTATCTGCGTGGTATGCAAGAGAATGGAATCACTGGTTCCATAAAACATTTTCCTGGTCATGGAGACACAGAAACAGACTCACACAAAGGCTTGCCTGTAATCAATCACACTAAGGCTTTCATTGATAGTGTAGATTCTTATCCTTTCCGTTATTGCATTGACAAAGGAGCTCAAATAGTTATGGTGGGACACTTAGACGTGCCAGCCATTGGAGGCAAAGATGCCCTGCCTGCTTCCATAAACAAGGATATTATCACTAACTATTTAAAGAAAGAACTTGGTTTTAATGGTTTAGTTATCACTGATGCCATGAATATGGGTGGAATTGGTGGAAAATACATCAATGGAGAGGCTGAAGTTAGAGCATTGATTGCTGGAGTAGATATTTTGCTTATGCCAAAAGATGAGGCTAAAGCTCTCAGTGCTATAAAGCAAGCCATAAAAGATGGTCGTTTAACTCAAAAAGATATTGAAGACAAATGTCGCAAGGTGTTAGCTCTAAAATATGACTTAGGTGTTTTTGAAAACAAAGACAAGAAGGCTCAGCTACCAGATGAAGAGATTTTAAATCAAGCAAAAAATATAAACGACCAACTCTCACGCAAAATAATTACACTTGTAAAAAATGAGAGCAACACTTTGCCAATAATAGATAGAAGACACAAAAAAGTGGCTTTAGTATGCTTGGGTACAAATGATGTTACAAATTTAGAAAGTCAAGCTCGCAGATATAATAATTGTTCCATCTATAGGGTGGAAGACAATTCTTCTACTTATTTACTAGAAAAAAAGCTTGAAGGCACAGACTATGTGGTTGCTGTTGTGTGTGGTGGGGCTAACGAGAGTGCAAAAACCAATTATGGGGTATCTAATGCAACAATAAACAACTTAAAACACCTGCAATCTAATCACAAAGTTATCTTAGCTCTGTTTGCTAATCCTTACACACTTAGCAGTTTCAAAGATATGGATAACATTTCTTCAATTCTTGTGGCTTATCAAAATATGCCTTGCTTACAAAAAGCACTTGGCGATGCCCTATTTGGCAAACTAAATCCTTGTGGCTCATTGCCTGTCAGTGCTTCCAAATATAAATTAGGAACATCTATGTGTTATAGTGTCGAAAGCCTGAAACTAATTGGTTGTGTTGATGCTCAAATGAACCCTGAATACTTTCACAGAATAGACTCTATTGCTAACCGAGGCGTAAAACTGGGAGCTTATCCAGGCTGTCAAATAGTTGTGATGCATAACAATAAAATAGCTTATGCAAAGTCTTATGGATATCTGACTTATGATAGCGTTGTGCCAGTAACCAACAACACTATATACGACATAGCTTCTGTGTCAAAAATAATGGGTACAACCCTTGCAATGATGAAACTCTACGACCAAAATAAATATAATCTCAATGATTCCCTGAGCCATTTTCTCCCCTATCTTAGCGGCTCAAATAAAAATGGAGTAACAATTAAGGAAGCCCTATCACACAATGCACGTTTGCAACCAGGACTTGCTTTCTATAAATACTCTATGAAAGGAGGGACTTTTGATACTTCCATTTATTCTACTAATCCTACAGACAAAGAAAATTACTTTCTTGTATGCAGAAACCTATACATAAAAAAATCTTATCGCGATGTTATGCTTAAGGAAATAGCCCTTAGCAACCTGCTTCCCACCTATGGCTACACTTACTCTGACTTAGGTTTTATTCTCTTAGGAGATATGGTGCAAAGAATAAGTAAAATGCCCTTAAATGCCTTTATGGAAAAAAATTTTTATTCTCCCATGAGTTTAAGACATATTTCTTATTCTCCACTAACTCATTTCCCAATTCGGAATATTGCTCCCACAGAATACGACCATTACTTTCGTAACATTCAACTAAAAGGCACGGTTCACGACCCAGCCTCTGCAATGATGGGTGGCATAGCTGGACACGCTGGTATTTTTGCTAATGCCACAGATATTGCAGCTTTGTGTCAAATGCTTGCAAACGGAGGTATATACAAAGGCAGACGCTACATAAGTGAAGCAACTATAAACACTTTCAATACTCGTTATTTCTCCTCACGCCGTGTGCTTGGCTTTGACAAACAAGTCTTTCACCCCTCAGAGGCTACAAGTCCTTGTTCTATTTATGCTTCTCAAGAGAGTTTTGGACACACAGGTTTCACAGGCACTTATTTTTGGGTTGAACCCAAAGAAAAACTTGTCTTTGTCTTTCTTTCAAACCGTATATATCCCTCTGCTTCCAATTCTAAACTTTCAAAATATCACATAAGAACACATATCCACAACCTTATATATGAATCAGAGCAAAACTACTGATATTATAGTATCTTTAGCCAAAGAGTATAACAATAAATCTTTTATTGCCAAAGACCCAATTTCTTTTCCTCATCGCTTTACAGACAAAAAAGATATAGAGATTTCAGCACTGCTTTCCTCATGGATTGCTTATGGCAACCGCAAGGCAATCTTGCAAACCCTAAACACTTTACACCAAGATTTTGAGAAGGTTTCTAATTCTCCTTTCTCTTTCATAAAGAACAGAGGCTTTGCAAAATACAAAGATAACGACACTTGTCTTTATCGTTTCTACAAATGGAATGACTATTATAATCTGTGCCAAAGGCTCTATGACATATATATTGAGCAAGGCTTTGCATCTTTGGAGGACAAACTTGATTGCATGATTGCAAAACCCAAAAACGCTGCCACTTTTTCAGATGTTTTGCTTGCGCTGATAAATGTCTTTAGTGGCATCACTGGTATTCCCAAAGATGACTCTTCGGCTTGCAAACGCTTGTGTATGCTATTACGTTGGCTTGTAAGAGATGACAATATTGTAGATTTTGGTCTTTGGCACATAATTTCACCTAAAGACCTTGTAATACCATTAGATACACATGTTTTTCAGATGTCTAAAACTCTTGGACTCACTCAAAGAAATACAGCCTCTATGGAAACAGCTATGGAAATAACTCAAAGCCTCAAAGCAATATTTCCACAAGATGCAACCAAAGCAGATTTTGCTCTTTTTGGTTATGGAGTGGCAAATGACAACAAAATATAATCCCTCAAAGACAAGAAAACTTTTTCCTCTTAGCTTATTATTATTTCAAGAAAAAGTATTACTTTTGCACCTGCAAATTAAAAAAGCACACGTGGTGGAATGGTAGACACGCTACTTTGAGGGGGTAGTATCTAATTACGGATGTGCAAGTTCAACTCTTGTCGTGTGCACATAGAAAATCATAACGCAAACAAAAAGAGCAGCCAAAAACAGTTGCTCTTTTTCATTTTACCAGCTAAAACGAAGTTTTAGAAAATCAGATGACTGTTTGCGCAAACGGAAACAAAGAAATAGTGGCAACAAGATGGCATGTTGTCCGATTAAAACAAAGATTCGTTTGGCTAAATCTTAGTTTCATTCCAATAAATCTTTGTTTTATTTTGCTAAAGCTTTGTTTCGTTTTTGCAAAGCAAAAAGATGGGTCAATAAAATATATAGGAAAAGCTATTTATCCCTACGCATAGAGTAATGTTCAATACCTTCTTCAAGAAATAAATCACCATAGGTCTCAAATCCAAAACGCTCATACAAAGGTATGGCTTTTAGTTGTGAATGCAAATATATAGGTGCTGTTGTCCTTTGACGTATATCTCTAATAGCAATGAGCAACATTTTAGAAGCCAGACCCCTGCCCCTATACTCTTGCAAAACAGAGACTCTTTCAATCTTTACTCCTTGCTCAATCAAACGCCAACGCATTGTTCCAACGGGTTTTAAGTCCAAATACACCAAATAGTTCTCACTTGGCTTATTATCCCAATCGCCAGAGGCTGAAACATTCTGTCCTTTCACAAAAACCTCAATACGCAATTGCTTAACAATGCACATTAACTCCTTGTCGTTTATATCTACTTTTATTACTCTGACTTTCATGCAAGGGTAACGACTTTGCAAAGGTTATTATTTTTCTCTTAGAGGTTTTATTTGTGTGCATATTAAGAAAATCACTATCTTTGTAGCCTATTATAAGAGTATGTTACAAAGACTAAAAATAGAAAATTATGCTTTAATACGCCTAATGGACACTACTTTTAAAGGCGGTTTTTATTCTATTACTGGCGAAACAGGAGCCGGTAAGAGTATTATGCTAGGTGCTTTAGGTTTGGTTTTAGGTGCAAGAGCAGACAAAGCAGTTCTGTGGGAAAAAGCAAGCAAATGTATTGTAGAAGCTTGGTTTTCTATTGACAAAGACTTAAAACCTTTATTTGATAAATACGATTTAGACTTTGCCTCAGAGAGCGTTTTTCACAGAGAGATAACTCCAACGGGCAAATCTCGTGCTTTTGTGAATGATACTCCCGTTTCTTTGGAGACAATCAGAGAGATAGCATCTCATCTTATTGATATTCACTCTCAACACAACACTCTATCACTCAAAAATCCTGATTTTCAGTTTTCAATTCTTGATTCATATATTGATAACAAAAATATCTTTGACCAATACAAGCACTCTTTTGCTCAACTGAAAGCTCTTGAAAAACAAATAGCTCAACAAGAGGCTCTGCAAGCTCAAATGGCAGCAGAGCGTTCATACTATGAGTTTTTATCTTCTGAATTTGAGAAACTTAACCTACAAGAAGGCGAACAAACCCAAGCGGAAGAGGAAGTTAGAATACTCTCTAATGCAGAGGAAATAAAGTCTCACCTATTTGAAACCATTGCCTTGCTGAGTGCAGAGGAAGAGACTAATCAGGGAGTTATAGCCTTACTCTTCAAAGCCAAACAAACACTTTCTCCACTGGCCAATTATGACAACATAAAAGATAGTTATCAGCGTTTAGACTCAGTTTTAATTGAGATAAAAGACATTTGTTCAGAGTTAGAGACAACTAACGAGGGCATAAGTCTAAATAACGAAAAGTTACAACAATTACAAGAAAGATTAGACTCAATTTACATCTTAGAGAAAAAGCACAATGTGTTCTCATTAGAAGAACTCTTAGCCACAAAAGACAATATAAACGCTAAGCTGAAAGAAGGCACAAATATAAGTCAGAACGTAGATACTCTAAAAGCCGCAGCAGTAGCAACAAAAAAAGAAGTCTCAAAATTAGCCCAACAGATAACTGAGTTAAGACTCAACGCTGGCAAAGCAATAGAACAAGACTTGCAACCATTGCTAAAAGACTTAGGTATGGCTGAGGCAAATTTAAAAATATCTCTCACACAAAGCCATAGTTTTAGCCCGCAAGGTCAAGACGAAATAGCATTTCTATTCAATGCCAATAATGGTGGTCAGTTGCAAGAGATTTCTAAGGTCATTTCTGGTGGAGAGCTCTCACGCCTTATGCTAGCACTTAAAGCCATAATGAGTACAAAGAGCAATATGCCTACAATGATTTTTGATGAAATAGACTCTGGAGTCAGTGGCTCTGTGGCTTCAAAAGTAGCATCAATAATGCAAAGAATGTCAAAAGGACATCAAATCATTGCAATCACTCATCTGCCACAGATAGCTGCAAAAGCAAACTATCAATTCAAAGTCTTCAAGAAAATAGAGGCTAAAAGCACTCTGTCTGAATTGCGTTTGCTCTCAGAAAAAGAAAGAATTGAGGAAATAGCTTTAATGATTTCTAACGGAAAAATAACAGCTAACGTATTGGCTAACGCTCAAGAATTACTTTCTTAGTATCGTAATCCTTAAGGTCATCATAGAAATACTCCTTATTTGAGTAAGTAAATTGTCTTTGCTCAATATATTTTGGATTCCAACCATCATAAGTTATTTTCTTAGTCCAATTGAAGAATTTATCCTTCTCATATTTGTAGTAGTATTCTATTGCCATTTTGCCTTTCTTGTCTTTTGCTATCTCTGAGAGCACAAAACCATGCTCATCGTAAGTGTAGGCATAAGAAAGATTAAGTTTATTATCTGAATTAAATATTTTCTTACTTTCTATCTGGTTCTTATCATTCCAAACATAAGTTTCACGTCTAATTTGCTTGTCATTGCGAAACATTGTCATTTCTATAACATTGTAATTATAGTCTCGGCGGTAAGTTGTCTTTTCAATGTTCTTGTTATAACCGTGAGAGGTCAGCGTATAAATAAGAGAGTCTTGTGGACCATAGTAATACTGAATAGTAGTTTGCAAGGCTGCATCATCTCCATAAATAGAGTATTCTGTTATCTGACCTTTGTTGTTCCACTTGTAAGTCTGGCGACTAACCATTCTGTTTGCTCCGCCCAATGAACCAGGATAATCAACTGTTTGCTCCTCTTCCAAGCGTCCCAAATAACCATATTTATATGTTATTGTAGAAACAACTTTACCTGTTGCTTCAAACAATTCTTCTTTTTGCAACTGACGATTTATATCATAAGTAAAATTAGAGTAACGATCTTTGTTTCCATTTATAAAGTATGTTCTTTGAGTAAGTTGTCTGTCTTCATTAAACACCAATTCGCTCTCATCAATGAATGAAGTACGTTTATCCAAAATCTTATAATTAGTATCAGTTTCATACTTCTGATAATGAACTTTTGTAGGATAACCCATAAAACCATATTCCTTTGTTGTATTTGGAATAAGTTGTGCTTTTGCTCCCAAAGTCAAGGAGAAAAACAATGCGAATAAAAAATATACTTTATATTTTGCCATAGCTATATGTAAAATCTTGGTAAGGTGCAAAGATACAAATAATTTGCAACCTTATGTTTCTATATGTCGAATATTTTATCTACTTTGTCTTTTTCTATGCGCCATAAGATTTTTTCTCCAAAGGCAGTTTGCTCACAAGAAGCGCAACTAAACAACTGTCCTATAAGTCCTAACATTTCATCTTTAGTCAGAGAATCCCCTTCTTTTATGCAAAGTCTTTGGGACATTCGCAAAGCAATTTTATAGTGTGGCGAAGTAGATGTGTCAAACTCCAACTCATCATAAGCACTCAACAAATCTTCAATCATCAATGCAGCTTGCTCAGAAGAAATATTGTTTGGAGCAGCAGTGATATTAAAAGAGCCGTCAGCTTGATAGTCAAGCATAAAACCATACTTGCGTACATAAGGCATAAGCTCTAAAAGTTTTGCACTATGTGCTGGAGAGAAAAAGTAATTAAACGGGAACAACAAACTCTGTGAGCAAATGCTGTCATAACAAGAGGTAGAGAATTTTTCAAAAAGCACCCTTTGAGAAGCTCTTTGTTGATTGATTATGAGTAAATCTCCCTTTATTGTAGTAATAATATATTTGCATCCTAACTGAATAACCTCTGAATCCTCTGTATTATTTATTGATTGAAAAGCTATTTGACTTTGTAAAGTTGTTTCTTTGTTCTTTGGTGCGCTTTCTTTGTTTTGTGAAAATATTTCTTCGTTATAATTTTGTTTTTCTTCGTTATATTTTGGCAGTATTTCTCTTTGTGTTTCAGAGCGCAAATCACTAGCATCAACGCTTGTACTTGTTTGTTTTAATGAGTCATTTTTCATATAAGTATCTTTCTCAAAAGGGTTATAGAGTGGATTGTATTTCACCTGAGGCATCTTTGGCGTTTGTCCCTCTTTGAGTGGAGGCACATCAAAGGAAATATCACGAGTAAAATCTATTTGTGCATTCAAAGTGAATTGTCCAAGGCTTTTCTTTGTTGCAGAATACAAAATAGAATAAATCAACTTCTCGTCCAAAAATTTTATTTCTGTCTTTGTTGGGTGAATATTCACATCAATATCCTTTGGATTAACAGTAAGAAAAATAAAAAATGAAGGATAAGTCCCCTCTCTCATCAATCCTTGATAAGCCCTTTGAATGCTATTTGCAAAATATGCTGAACGAAAATAACGCCCATTGACAAAGAAAAACTGTTCTGAACGATTTCTCTTCAAATATTCTGCCTTCACAATATAACCTTCTATTTTCACAAGGTCAACCTCTTCTTTTATTGGCAAAAGTCTCTCCTTATAAGCCTGACCAAACAAAGACACTATTCTATTGTGGAAACTTTCTTTCTCAAGTTTATAAAGTACCTTACCATTGTTGTAGTAAGTGAAAGCAATAGAAGAATTTATTAGAGCACAATGAAAAAACTCATCAAGTATATGGTTATTCTCCACAGTGTCTGTTTTAAGAAAACTACGTCTTGCCGGCACATTAAAAAAGAGATTTTTTACACTTATGGAAGTTCCATTTGGGCAAACCACACTGCTCTGAGACTTTATTTCATTATCTTGAATTTCTATTTGAGTACCCATCTGCTCTTGAGAGCTTTTGGTTTTCATTTGCACATAAGCCACCGCAGCAATAGAGGCCAGAGCCTCTCCCCTAAAACCCATGGTTTGCAAGTTAAATAAATCGTCAGAAGAATGTATTTTAGAAGTAGCGTGAGGTAAAAAAGCCTTTGGAGCATCTTCACCAGTCATTCCGCAGCCATTGTCTATCACTTGCACAAGAGTTTTCCCCGCATCTTTAACTACAAGGGTAATAGAATTTGCGTCAGCATCAATAGCATTTTCTATCAATTCCTTAACCACAGAAGAAGGTCTCTGCACCACTTCTCCTGCTGCAATTTGATTGGCTATGTTTTGTGGAAGAATATTTATTATTCCTGACATCTTTTTATTTCCAATATTCAACTATTGTCAAAAGAACATAAAGCAATATTATTGCCAAAGAGGCAAAAAGCAATATTTTACCTATTGGAAAACGCTTGCTCATTTTTTCTTTCTTTTTATCCTCAAAAGCCTTGCGAAAATTTATCCTACGGCTGTAAGACTCTCCTTGTCCATCGCCATACTTTGCTTTCAGTTGTTCCAATTCCTCCTTTTTGTGGTCATAAAAACGAGGCTTATACTCAAATGATCTTGGTTTATTTGTCTTGAAAAAAGCCATAATATTGTGTTTTTGTTTTTCTTCTTTTGAACATAAGTAATGTGCAAAAATACTGTTTTTTACTTTCAAATGAGATAACTTGCCCATATTTTTCGTAATTTTGCAAGCTTATTTTATACAGATAACAGAGATCATAGGTTATGACAAGTAATGAGATACGTGCAGCCTTTCTCGCTTTTTTTAAAAGCAAAGGACACAAAATAGTTTCTTCTTCTTCAATGGTGGTCAAAAATGACCCAACATTAATGTTTACAAATGCAGGAATGAACCAGTTTAAGGATATTTTCTTAGGTAACAAAGAAAGAGAATATTCTCGTGTAGCTGATTCTCAAAAATGCCTTAGAGTTTCCGGCAAACACAACGACTTGGAAGAAGTAGGTAATGACACTTATCACCACACCATGTTTGANATGTTGGGTAACTGGTCTTTTGGTGATTATTTCAAAAAAGAGATAATAGCTTGGAGTTGGGAATTTCTTACTCAGGTTATGCAACTTAGAAAAGAAGACTTGTATGTAACCATCTTTGGAGGCGATGAAAAAGACAATCAACCCAAAGACACTGAGGCTTACAACTATTGGAAAGAAATAATAGGTGAAGACAAAATAATTCTTGGCAACAAGAAAGATAATTTTTGGGAAATGGGCGAGCAAGGTCCTTGTGGACCATGTTCAGAAATACACATTGACCTAAGAGAAGAAGCAGACAAAAAGAAAATAGCAGGCAAAGACTTGGTTAATAAAGACAATCCTCTTGTGATAGAGATATGGAATCTTGTCTTTATGCAGTTTAACCGCCTTGTAAATGGGACATTGGAGCCTTTGAGAGCAAAGAATATTGATACCGGTATGGGTTTTGAAAGACTTTGTATGGCTGTGCAAGGCAAGAAATCAAATTATGACACAGACGTTTTTCAACCTTACATTCAATTCTTAGCACAAAAGTCAGGCAAGGCTTACGGCGCAGATCACAAAGCTGACATTGCAATGAGAGTGTGTGCAGACCATGTACGTGCTGTTTCTTTTTCTATTGCTGATGGACAGTTGCCTTCAAATTCAGGACAAGGTTATGTTATCCGCAGAATATTGCGCCGTGCAATTCGTTATGGTTACACATTTCTTGGCTTCACAGAGCCTTTTATGCACACTATTATACCTTTGCTTGTAAAAAATATGGGAGAACAATTTCCTGAATTAGTAAAGAGCAAAGAGTTAATTGAAAAAGTAATCAAAGAAGAAGAACAAGCCTTTTTGAAAACCCTTGACAGAGGTATTGCTCTTTTTGAAAAATATACCACAACTAATGGTGGAAAAATCATTGAGGGAAAATTTGCTTTTGAACTTTTTGACACCTATGGCTTTCCTATTGACTTAACAGAGCTTATGGCAAAGGAAAAAGGACTTGAAGTAGATATGCAAGGCTTTGAGCAAAACCTAAAAGAACAAAAGGAACGCTCTCGCCATGCTGCTACAATAGACACAGAGGATTGGGTAGAAATAATACAAACAAATGCAAAAACAATCTTTGTTGGTTATGACACTTTAGTGGCTGATGTAAAGATTGAGCGTTACAGAAAAATCACTCAAAAAGGCAAGACATTCTATCAATTAGTTTTCAATCAAACTCCATTCTATGCAGAACTTGGAGGTCAAGTTGGAGACAGCGGCTACATTGAAAGCAATGGCGAAAAGATCTATATAAAGGATACAAAGAATGAAAACGGACTTGCTGTTCACCTGACAGACAAACTGCCAGAGAATTTAGAGCAAACATTCAAAGCCGTTGTTGATAAAGATAAGAGAGACAAGATAGAGGCTAATCACTCTGCAACTCACTTACTTCACGCTACTCTAAGAGAAGTCTTGGGCAAACATGTTGAACAAAAAGGTTCTTCTGTAGATAGCGAGCGTTTGCGTTTTGACTTTTCTCACTTTGAGAAAGTAACAGATGAGCAACTGCGCCAAGTAGAAAAAATAGTTAATAGCAAGATAAGAAAAAATATCAGTGCTATTGACCGCAGAGATGTGCCAATAGAAGATGCAAAAGCTCTGGGAGCTATGGCTCTGTTTAGTGAAAAATATGGAGACAAAGTTCGCGTAATGCAATTTGGTTCTTCCATTGAGCTTTGCGGGGGAACACACGTTAAGGCAACTGGCTCTATTGGCTCTTTCAAGATTGTGAGTGAAGGAGCTGTTGCTGCAGGAATAAGAAGAATAGAAGCTATAACAGGCGAAAAGGTTGAACAATACCTTGACGAGGTCATTTATACTATTAATCAAATAAAACAACTCTTGCAAAACAACAATATTCAGCAGAGCTTAAAAAAGCTGTTAGATGAGAACTCTCAATTAAAACAAAGTATTGATAATTTTGAGAAAGAGAAAATAACAAGCCTATTCAATACACTCAAAGAAAGAGCAGAGAAAGTTGGCAATATAAACTACATTGAACTAATTGCATCTTTGAAACCAGAGATTGCCAAAGACTTGGCTTATCGTTTCAAAGAGTTGTACTCTGATAAAGAATTTGCTTTTGTTGGTGCAACAGTCTCTGACAACAAGCCTATGCTAACTCTTATGCTTTCTTCTGATGTGGTTGCAAGTGGCAAAAACGCTGGTGCAATCATAAAAGAAGGAGCAAAACTAATAAAAGGCGGCGGAGGCGGACAGCCTTTCTTTGCCACAGCAGGAGGGAAAGACACACAAAATATAGAAAAAGCTGTTCTTAAGATAAAAGAACTACTATTCTAAGAAAGAAATATTTTTAATAACATATAGATGAAGAACATCAGAAATATCGCTATCATAGCGCACGTTGACCACGGCAAAACTACTTTGGTTGACAGAATGTTGTATCAAGCAAAATTGTTTAGAGACAATCAAGAGACCAAGGAACTTATACTTGATAACAATGACTTGGAAAGAGAAAGAGGTATAACAATCCTCTCAAAGAACGTATCAATCCACTACAAAGACTTTAAGATAAATGTAATTGATACTCCTGGACATAGTGATTTCGGTGGTGAAGTAGAAAGAGTACTTAATATGGCAGATGGTGTCATTCTATTGGTTGATGCTTTTGAAGGGCCAATGCCACAGACACGTTTCGTTTTGCAAAAAGCTATTGACTTACACTTAAAGCCAATAGTAGTAATTAACAAAGTAGATAAACTAAACTGCAACCCTGAACTTGTGCAAGAACAAGTCTTTGACCTTATGTTTGCTCTTGGAGCAAGCGAAGACCAAATGGATTTTCCAACAGTTTATGGTTCTTCAAAGCAAGGTTGGATGGGTCCAGACTGGCGCACTCCAACACAAGACGTTGTTTATCTTTTAGACCAAATAATAAAGTATATACCAGAACCTCAACACGAAGAGGGAACGACTCAACTTATGATTAGTTCTCTTGATTATTCTTCTTATGTGGGAAGAATTGCCGTAGGACGTCTTTCAAGAGGAACTATCCAAGCCGGACAACAAGTTATGCTATGTAAAGCAAGTGGAGAAAAAATACCTTCACGTGTCAAAGAGCTTTACACCTTTGAGGGATTAGCAAAAGAGAAAACAAAAGATCCTGTTCATGCTGGAGAAATTGTTGCTATTTTGGGAGTAGATAATTTTGAGATTGGAGACACAATTTGCGATTTTGAAAACCCAGAGCCTTTGAAGCCTATCAAAGTAGATGAACCAACAATGAGCATGCTTTTCACAATAAACAACTCTCCATTCTTCGGCAAGGAAGGTAAATTTGTTACTTCTCGTCATTTGCATGACCGTTTATATGCAGAGCTTGAAAAGAATCTTGCCCTAAGAGTAAAAGACACTGATTCACCGGACTCATACATTGTCTTTGGTCGTGGTATCTTGCATTTGTCTATTCTTATTGAAACAATGAGAAGAGAGGGTTATGAGTTACAAGTAGGTCAACCAAAGGTAATCATAAAGGAAATTGACGGCAAAAAGTGTGAACCAATAGAGCAATTAATGATTATTGTGCCAGAGGCTTTCAGTGGCAAAATGATTGAACTTGTTACTCAACGCAAAGGAGAAATTAAAAACATTGAAACAAAGGGAGACCGCATAGAATTGGAGTTTGCAATACCTTCAAGAGGAATTATTGGACTTAGGAACAAAGTTCTCACAGCCTCAGAGGGTGAAGCCATAATGAGCCACCGTCTTGCTGGTTACGAGCCTTGGAAAGGCGAACTTGCTTCTTCAAAGATGGGAGCCATGATTGCCAAAGAGACCGGAACAGCTATTGAATACTCAATAAATAAATTGCAAGACCGCGGAACATTCTTTGTTGATCCGGGTGAAGATGTTTATACTGGTATGATAATTGGTGAACACATACGTCCAGATGATATTGTTGTAAATGTAACAATCACAAAGAAACTTACAAATATGAGAAGTGCAGGTGCAGATGACAAAGTTGCCATTGCTCCAGCAAAGCATTTCTCACTGGAAGAAGCAATGGAGTATATTTCTGCTGACGAATACTTGGAGATAACACCAAAACATCTAAGAATGAGAAAGATTTTCCTTGATGAAACCGAGAGAAAACGCCGTACAATAGCCAAAGAAAACAAAGAAAAATAAATCCAAAGGATTTAACATTATAATTGAAGGCGTGGTTTGAGAAAGCTACGCCTTTATTCGTTATGATAAGGCTCGTGAGCCAGGATTGTGAAGGCACGATATATTTGCTCGGTAGCCAAAAGCCTTATCATTTGATGAGAAAAAGTCATTTGAGACAAAGACACTTTGCTATTAGCTCTATCATAAATCTTTTGAGAAAATCCAAAAGCTCCTCCCACAACAAAGATTAAATTCTTGGTACCACTAAGCATACATTTTTGTAACCATTGAGCAAAATCCATACTTCTAAACTCCTTACCCCTCTCGTCAAAAAGCACAACCATATCTTCAGTACTTATATGCTTTAGTATATTGTCTGCTTCCATGTCTTTGAGTTGTGCGGTGGAAAGATTCTTAGGGTTTTTTACGTCAGAAATAACCACTAATTCAAAATGCACATAGTGTTTTAGCCTTTGTGTGTATTCATCTACTCCCTGCGAAAGGTAGTTTTGGTTAGTTTTTCCCACAACTAAGAGTTGTATATTCATAGCTTTAGTGGTGTTTTAATGTTCTTAAAAATTTGTATAGTGGTGAGTAATATTTCTCTATTGCAATATAAGGGGTTTGCACTCCACCAAAAGAACGAAAATATCTTTCCACTCCTTTAATCATTGAGCCTTCCATATCATAATCTCTAATACCGCGCAATGACATATCTTTCATTGCCTCAAATATCAATAGGCTCTCGCTGTGATTATCTTTGTCTTGTGAGGCGCGAGCTGAAATAAGATTGTAGCAAGTATTATTATCCCACACTACAAACAAAAAAGCTGTGATTTTATCTTTCATATCTTTGGCAAGAAACATTTTACCTTGTCCTTTGGCTTGAGCTTGTTGAACCACAGAAGTAAAAACATCTATTGGCACTGGGACTTTCTGTTTCTTTGTCAGGAATATATTTGCAAAAAGTGAGTAAAGATACTCCATATCATAATCCCCGTTGCTTACACTTACCTCTTTTTGAGCTCCACGAATGTATTGACGACGTTTGGGAGCAAAAGCATCGAAGGCTTTATCCATATCTGAAATATCAATCTTATATGTATAGCGCAAAGAGGAAGAAAAACCCTGCCAATAAAAGCCTAACCAAGAGCGTACCTTTGGTGACAGATGACAAGCAAAGTAATCCACTCCCAAAGAATTAACATTGCCAGCTAGCTCTTCCATTATATTATTATAACTCTCAGAGGATAAATTACCTTTTATCCACACTCCATTTACGGGAGTAAAGCAAGCAGGTACAATAAGGCTAAAAGTGTATTTCTTAACCTCACAATAAGGCATTGCAGCCACTACAGTATTGTCCCTTTCCACTACAACAGCCTGCCAACTGTTTCCACAAACACTATCTAACCACCAATCTTGCATAAAGATTGGCATTTGCTCTTGCTGCTGACAAAGCTGACGATATTTGTCTTTGTTACTCACTTTCCTTTTTCTTTGTTTTAACTGACTGAATCTTTGTTTTATTTTGTGTTTTCTTTGTTTGCGCTGACTCTTTCTTTGTTTGAGTTTTACTCCTTGCAACCCTCTTTGGTTTTGCTATTTGCCTTGTTTTTTCAGCGCTTGGCAGCAAAGATATATTTTGAGCATCTTCAAGGCGCAAACGAAAATCTGCAAGCACATTCATATAATTCATGTAAGCCTCATAAGGAGTATCATAGTGGTTAAAGTACTTATGCACATCTCCATCAGAGAACCATTTTGTACACATGTAATAAAAATGGTCTGAAGTCTGCAAATAACGCCAATCAATCCAAAAGTTAATGTCACCAACCTTCTTTACAGCCTGCTCTAAGGAGTAAATCTGCTCAAAAGCATCGTCTTGCAAGTCGTTGCCAAGCCAAGCCGTAAGATCTCTTTCCTCATCTGCCCACGAAATTGGATAAGGTACGCTAACAGAACTAACTGGTTGCAAACCCTCCACAAGTTCGCTTGGAGTATTAAATGAAAAGTCAGAGCTATTAAGAACCCTGCGTGGTAGAGCACGCATAAAATCAAAAATACCAGTTTCTTTCCACTGATGTTCTCCAAAAGTCTCATAATCCATAAATAGATTTATGCACTCAGGATTGTCAGTGCCATTGAGCCAATCAACATATTTCTCTGTCGTCAGTGGAAATCCAGGCCATGAGTGCTGAGAAAAACGAAAGGCAATGTCATCTGAGAGCTGAAAATTTTTCAGCAGCAAGCGCAAATCACATTTTGGGTGTTTATACATATAGTTTGGACTACGCCAACCCAAGATATGTTTTGCTCCTTCGGTGATTTGAGCTTTGAAACCCATATCACAAACCATTTGACCTATACCATCAGAGTATATAAGCTCTGTATTTCTGAACACTTTTGGTTTTTGTCCAAACAAGGTTTCAATTCTATCTGAATGAATTTTGACTTGTGCTTTAAATTCTTCCTCTGAAGCCAAGGCTGCTAAGCTATGGCAATACGTCTCTGCCAAAAACTCCACACAACCAGTTTGTGCCAAGGCACGAAATGAATCAATAACTTGAGGAGTAAAACGTTCAAACTGGTCAAGTGCTACTCCTGAAATAGAATAGCATATTTTGAAAGCTCCCTTATACTCATTGATTAAATTAAGCATAAGTTTATTTGCTGGCAAATAACATTTGTCGGCTACTCTTTTTAGTATCCAAGAGTTTTGTCTGTCATCAAAATAGTGATGTTCTCTTCCTATATCAAAGAAACGATATTGTTTCAAACGAAAAGGCTGATGTACCTGAAAGTAAAAACATATTGATTTCATGCCTTGTTATTTTAATAATTTCACATATAAGTTCCTTAATTTTATTGCTGTGTCTTCCCAACGTATTTGCCCAGCCTCATGCTCTCCATTGCGCGAAAGCATGCGTGAGAGTGCAGGATAGTGCAACAAAGAATAAATATCATTTGCCATTGCGTCTATATCCCAAAAATCAACCTTAAGGGCATACTTCAAAACTTCTGACACACCAGATTGCTTTGAGATTATCACCGGCACACCACTACTCATAGCCTCCAAAGGCGAAATACCAAAAGGCTCGGAAACCGAAGGCATAACATAAACATCAGAAAGGGCAAACATTCTATTAACATCTTCACCTCTCAAAAAGCCTGTGAAGTGAAAATTCTTTGAGATACGTTTCTTAGCCACCAAAGATATCATACGATTGAGCATATCACCAGAACCTGCCATTACAAAGCGCACATTTGAGTCTTGCTGCAGAACTTTGGCTGCTGCTTCCACAAAATAATCTGGTCCTTTTTGAAAAGTAACTCTTCCCAAAAACGTAACCACTTTCTCCTTTAGCACCCTTTGAATACTACTTGTGTTTTGTCCAAGCATGGAATTTGCTCCATTATGCAAGGTTGATATCTTCCATTCAGGCTGTCCATAACGCGAAATAACAATATTTCTTGTAAAGTCAGACACGCAAACAATATGATCTGCCATATCCATTCCATATTTTTCTATATCATAAACCGCTCTATTGATATTCTCACCACTACGGTCAAACTCTGTGGCATGGACATGAATAACTAATTTCTTACCACTAACTTCTTTTGCCACCACTCCGGCTTTGTATGTTAGCCAATCATGAGCATGAATAATGTCATAAGTGTAATCTTTGGCTATTGTGGCGGCTACCATGGCGTATTTTTCCACTTCCTCCATTAAAAGCGAAGTATATTTACCACTAAAAGCGAATTTACGTTTGTTTCCCTCTATAATAGTGGTTTCTTCTTTGCTTTGGGAAGTAATTATCTTGTAAAAATCATCTTCACCCACGTAAGGCACCAAACGAGAATTAACTTGTACATAAGAAAGTCTCTGCCAATAATCTTTGTAGTAGTCAGAAGAGAAATCCATAACCACATTTGAGGCATTTACAAGTCTGATAGCCTCTGCAGATTCATCGCCATAAGCCTTTGGAACCACAAAAATGACACTGTCGCCTTGCATTGCCATGGCACGAGTCAAACCAAAACAAGCCGTTCCTAAGCCTCCTGTGATATGAGGTGGAAATTCCCAACCAAACATCAGTACTTTCATTTTATTTTTCCTTCCTTTGAGTATTCTTTTATCAGCTGACCAATCATTATAACGGCACTTACGCTCCAAGCTTGCCAAGGACAGCCACCTGCCCTGTAAGGAGCAGTAGCATCAAACACCTCAGCAACGCCTCCAATGCCGTAATTGCGTATATTGTCTTCAAAATTAGAGTATAGTTTCTGAGCCATTGGCAAACCCTCTTTTCCATATATTCGCAAATAACCCGAAACAAAATGACTCAAAAGCCATGTCCATGCAGTACCTTGGTGATAGGACATATCTCTTTGTTGTTGTGAGCCTTCATAAACACCTTTGTAATCTAAGTGAGTTGGAGAAAGGGTGCGCAAACCATAAGGTATGAGCAACTCTTTTTCTATTCTTTCAACTATCAACTGGCGTATCTTTTCGCTTATTGGAGTATAAGGCAGAGATGTTGCCAATATCATATTTGGACGCACTGAGAAGTCTTTATAATATCCATCAACATAGTCAGCAAGCCACCCAATGTTTTTATCCCAAAAAGTTTTCTTGAAAGCAACTGGCACTTCCTCTGCTATAGTCTGCCATTGGGCTATAAAATCCTTGTCTTTAGCTCTCTGAGCCAAAGACAAAGAAAACATTAGTGCATTATACCACAAAGCGTTTACCTCTACACAAAAACCACGTCTTTGAGTTACTGGATTGTTATTAACAATAGCGTCCATCCATGTAAGAGCCTTGCCATCAACTCCTGCCCATATCAATCCATTGTCTGCCATGTGTATGCCAAAGCTCTCACCCGTTTTGTAGGCTGTGAGTATTGAGCAGATAACTCTCTTATATTCTTTCCAAACTTCTTGAGTTTTGCCAGTCATTTTAGAATATTGTTGCAAAGTATAAAAGAACCACAGCGGAGCATCAACAGAATTATAAGCCGCACCCTGACCGCTGCCAATATTTGGAAACAATCCTCCTTTTATATCAGCAATCATTGTGTTGATAGCTTCTTTCATTAGACCTGTATCTTGTAATCCATTACACAAACCCGGCAAGGCAATGAAAGTGTCCCTACCCCACCGGCCAAACCACGGAAAACCCGCAAAGACTTCTGTTTTCCCTTGGCTGTGAATAAAGAACTGCCGAGCCTGTTGGCACAATAGTGAATCAAAATCCTCTATTGGCTGGGCTTTTCTTAGCTCAGAAGTATATAAAGAGGAGATTTTCTTTGCATCTTCTTCTTTTGTAGAAATAGAAACAATGATTGTATCTCCCTTTTTTAGTTTTGTCTCAAAGTAACCCACATTCAACAAGTCTTCCATGCAATCATAGCCCCTTTTAGCCTCTTGTATGTATTGGAAATTCTTGTACCATTGTGGCAAATGATTGTATTGCACTCCTGCCTTTGAGAACTGAATGCACAGAGAATCGTAGCCATCGTACAAACAAAAACTTTCTCCACAAGCAATAGGAGTGCAAGAGGTGTTTGCAGCACTATTTTCCACCGTTAGCCTATGACGTTGACGAAAAGCCAAAAGAGGCGCAAACCTAATAGCAAAACTCTGGGTACAATTCTTTACATGGTAACGCACAAGCACTCTATCTTGTCCACAAGGCATAATTATATCTTTCTCCAACTGTACATCGCCAACATTATATATGAGTTTTATAGTTTTATTTCTTTGAAAAGATTGCAGATATTTGTGTCCCTTTGGGTAATATGTGTCATTTTGATAGTGATGTAAGGCTAAATGAAACTCATTATCTCCTTGCACTATGGTTTCATCTAAAGAGGAGAGTAGCAAATGCCACTCATTGTCTATTTGAGGCTGACGTACAATTAGCAATCCGTGATATTTACGCGTATTACACAAAGACAGACTACTGGTTGCAAAGGCTCCAGAACCCGAAGTAAGCAACCATTCTCTTTGAAGAGAGAATCCTAAATTGACTAACTCTTGTTTTGTGAATTTTATCTTTTCCATTTGTGGTTTTTATCTTATTTAAAGGTTGTATTCGGCTACAAATGTAGCCACAAAAAGCGAGTAAAACAAGATTTTGTGTGTTATTTTTTTGTTAAGTCTTCATTTTTAGCTCTCAAATCTCTAATTCTCAATCAAATTGCCCATTATTGGCTTTCAAATTACTATTTTATTTTTCTCTTTCACTTATTTAGTTTTCTAAAAGCCACATTCATTTTTCTCTTTCTTTGTTTTAATTCTGAAATATACCGGTATATCTTGCAAACATATTGCGCAATATCTTCTAAACATATACCGGTATATCTTATAAACATATTGCGCAATATCTATTAAACATATACCGGTATATCTTGCATAGATGTTGCGCAATATCTTCAATATATATTCCGGTATATATTGGAAATAAAACAGTGATTTAATTTTTTCTTTCTTGGTTTGGATAAAATGAAACTTTGTTTGGGAATGTTAAATCTTTATTTTGACCCTTCTAAAGAGGCAAATGCAATAAAAATGTTTTTTTTGTGTTTATAGTAACACACATACATTTTTATTATTAAGGCATTCGGGACAACAATATATGCAAAAACGATTCATATTTTCAATTTTAATCTCAATACTTTGCTGTTGTAATTTAGTGGCTCAGCAAACAAAAGAAATATCTAACTCTGTGCTTGCAAAAGGTGACTGGTACAAGATTTCCATTCCAATCAGTGGGGTTTATAAATTAACTTATAGTGATTTCATTTCTTTGGGTGTGCCTGCCTCTGCAATAAAAAGTGCAAATCTTTCAATCTATGGTAATGGAGGACACCAGATTTCGTCAAACAACTCTTTGTGTAAAAGCACAGATTTAATCGAAAACGCTATTTATGTATATGATCCATACAATGATTTGAGCAAAGGTGGATACGTTCTCTTTTATGGCGAGGGTACAACTGTCTATTCCTATGACAATGACACAAGATTGTGGAGTGCTTCTGTGCATCCATATTCAGATAATGCTTATTATTTTGTAACTTTTACTGATTCCATTGGTCAAAAACTTAGAGTGGATTCTATCTCTTACGAGACTATTACCGCAGATACAACAACCAATATAACAAGAGACTTTTTTTTCTATAAACAAGAGTTAAACAATGTCTCTTCTTCTGGAAACAGATGGGTGGGCAAAGCTCTGACAATAGACAAAGAAGAATCCTATCCTTTGGATTTAAAAAATGCTTATGTAACAAGTAATAACAACTTGGTCAGAGAGGCAACTTTGAGTTGCAAATTTGTTTCTCAAAGCACAGCAAACTCAACCTTTGACATAGCTTTTAACAATAGCATCTCTTACACAGAAACCAATAGTGTTTCTTCTTCAGTTACGGAAGCGCAAATAACAGATAAAACTTATACAACACCTATCACCAGCGTAAATACTGTGGATAATAGACTTAAACTAACTTTCCATGGCAATTCTGTAGCCAAAGGTTGGTTGGATTGTATAATGGTTTCGTACGATAAACTGCTCTATTACAATTATCCTTCACAATTGCACTACCGCACAACAGAATATCTAGCCACAAACAACAATGTAAGAAATGTTATAGCCAATGTAGCCGCTGACAATGTGTTTGTTTGGGACGTTTCTTCATACACAGCCCCAGTAAGAGTAATTGGCTCTTATAATTCTACCTCTAAAACTTACTCTTTCAATCTTAACGCCTCAGCGATGAAAGATATAGTTGTTTTTCAACCCACTTCATCGTTCAATAGCGTTAAGATAATTGGCAAGATTGACAATCAAGACTTGCATTCCACACCTGCTGTGGATTATGTCATAATTACTGCTCCAGAGTTCTTGGAACAAGCCAAACGTTTAGCCTCTTTACACCAGACATACAATAATACATCAACACAAGTTGTAACAACAACACAAGTATATAATGAGTTCTCTTCAGGAGAGCCTGATTTCTTGGCTTACAAAGAATACTTGCGTTACTTATATAATGAGTATTCACCACAAGGCAAGACTCCAAAGAATGTTCTCTTGTTTGGCAAAGGCACTTTTGACAATAAAAACATTTTAGGCTATAACAACAACTTTGTTTTAACTCATCAAGGAGATAACAATCTAAGTAGCCAATACACATATCCTTGTGAGGATTATGTGGCTTACCTTTCCCCTTGGGCAAAAGGCTACTCTAGTATATCTCAAAGAGACACTATGCTTGTAGGAGTAGGACGACTACCAGCCTCAACAGTAGCGCAAGCAGAAATATTAGTCTCTAAGAGCGAGAGATATTTGAAACGTCAAGACATAAGAGAGCATAGCGGTATCAACGATTGGAGAAACACCATGGTTCTCACTTGTGATGACTCAGACAATGGAGGTGCTTTTTTCATAAGCCACGCTGAACACCTTTACGAAGAGGCTAAACAAGAGCAACCAGAGCTTAACGCCATTAAAATTTACTCTGATGCCTACAAACAATACTCTTCTTCCGTTGGAAGCACCTATCCAGATGCCTCAAAAGCCATAAACAATCAAATGAAGAAAGGTTGCCTTATCTTTAACTATGTTGGACACGGCTCTGAAGACCATCTTTCAAGCGAAAGACTAATTACAATCACAGATATTACCGGTTGGGAAAACTACAACCAAATGCCAATAATGATAACTTCAACTTGCGAATTTGCACGCTATGACTTAGTAGATAAAATTTCCGCAGGTGAATATACAATCTTAAGTTCTAAGGGCGGAATGATTGGACTGATCTCTGCCTCACGCAAAATCATTTCTGAAGATGCAATAAATCGTGCTTTCCATCGCTATTTGCTTGAAAAAATTGATGGCAACAAAACTCGTACTTTTGGTCAGGGTTATGCTACAACAAAAAATGACAAAACTTTTAGCACAATTGAAGACAAACGTTGTGTACTTTTGCTCGGTGACCCTGCACTAAGGATTTCAACTCCTATGTATAATGTTGTCACAAGCTCAATCAATGGCACTGACCCCGCACTTCAAAACGACACAATAAAAGCCCTATCCACTGTAACAATAAATGGAAAAATCACAGATGCAGACTCTGCAACAGTAACTTCTTTTAACGGCACTCTACAGATAACTGTATTTGACAAATCAAGCAATTACTACACCTTAGACAATGAAAACGATGGCTCAGCCATAGAGTTTGAACAGCAAAAAAACATTCTATATAAAGGAAATGCCAAAGTTGAAAATGGATGCTTTACTCACAGCTTCACACTTCCTAAAGACATTGCTTACAACTATGGTTTTGGCAAAATAAGCTACTATGCACAAGCCGACAGCACTGATGCCGGAGGCTATTGCAACTCATTTGTCATTGGAGGAATAGACACCAATGCTAATGTTTGGGAAACACGTCCAAATATTAGGTTATTTATGGGGGATAGCAACTTTGTCAGCGGTGGAATAACAGCTACTGCTGCCAATATGTTTGCAATCATTTCTGATTCTATTGCCATTAACACTGTTGGAAGTGGCTTAGGACACGACATAACAGCCACTTTGGATAATGCAGCAAACACTTTTATCCTCAATGACTACTTTGTACAAGACGAAAACAATCCAAACTGCGGCTATATCACATATCCTTTCACTGAACTGGCAAATGGCGAGCACACACTAACCCTTAAGGTTTGGAATATCTTTAATTACTCTTCTTCTGCCACAATAACATTCAATGTTATAGATGAAAGCACAAAGACTTTCACTAATCTAAAAAATTATCCTAATCCTTTCCACTCTGAAACGCGTTTTTACATTGAACATAATCAACCTTCAAACATAAATTATGCTCAGATAGAGGTATATTCTCTTACTGGACAAAGGGTAAAAACCATAAAAGCGAATAATCTCTCACAAACAGGATTCACTCTTGGTCCAATAGAGTGGGATGGCACTAATGACAATGGTGCAAAGCTAAAAGCCGGCATCTATGCCTACAGAGTATTATTCAATACTTCTACAGGAGACACATACTCTCAAACAGAGAAACTTGTTATTTTTTAATCCTCTCAAAATAATAAACACCAAAACACTGGCGTTTTTAAAGCCTTAATCATATAATGGAAGAAATAAAAGACAAACAAATGAACATAAGAAGAGAAAACCACGCTATTGGTATAGTTATCTTATTTGGAGTATTAATTCTATCAAATGCCTCTTTCGCTCAGCTGAAAGATATAGACAATGGCAATATAACAGCAACCGGAAAAGACCAACACGTTCATGGAGCAAACATTATAAGCACAGGAGTTCCTATTTTACTTATTTCTCCTGACGCTGTGGCTGGTTCCATGGGTGATGTGGGCGTGGCAACAACTCCTGACGAAAACTCAATGCATTGGAACGCAGCAAAACTTGCCTTTGTTGAGAAGAAATATGGTGTTTCCCTCACTTACACTCCTTGGTTAAGAGAGATTGTTAGCGATGTATCTATGTCATATCTTTCTGGCTTTTACAAGATAAACGAAAGAAGTGCCATAGGTGCCTCAATGACTTATTTCTCTCTTGGAGGCATAACATTCTATAATGACAATGGAGAAAATATGGGCGATTTCAAACCAAATGAATTTGCTCTTGATGTGGCTTACTCAATGAAACTCTCTGATAATCTTTCAGGTTCTGCAACCATAAGATACATTCGCTCTGACTTAACTCAAGGACAATCTTCTTCTCAAACAAGTTCAACTCATGCAGCCAATGCTTTTGGCACAGATATTGGTCTTTACTATCAAAAAAAGATAGAAGACTCACGAGATAATGCAGAGTATGCTCTGGGTCTTCAAATAAGCAACTTGGGTTCTAAGATTTCTTATTCTGATGATATGGAAAAAGAATTTCAACCAGCAAACTTAAGAATTGGTGGCAGATATTCAATGGACTTTGGCACTTTTAACCGCATATCTTTTATGCTTGACTTAAACAAACTCTTAGTTCCTACACCTCCACGCTATTCAAGCGATTCTACTAATACTATTGTAGCTGGTAAAGACGATAATGTAGGCATTTTGCAAGGCGCAATCCAATCTTTCTATGATGCTCCTGATGGATTTAAAGAAGAAATGGAAGAGATATCTGTTTCTACTGGTTTAGAATGGATTTACAATAAATTCCTTTTCCTCAGAGGTGGTTACTTCTATGAAAATAAAAACAAAGGCGATAGACAGTACATAACTGTTGGAGGAGGATTTAAATACAATGTTATGCAGTTAAATGTCGCTTATCTTATTCCTACATCTTCAAGTAACAACCCTCTGAAAAACACTCTTAGACTTTCATTAGCCTTTGACTTATAAAAACCGAGCCAAAAAGCTATGAAATACAAAGTAGGCACTGGTTATGATGTGCATGCGTTTTGCAAAGACAAGCCTCTTATTATTGGTGGAGTCAATATTCCTTACTCCCTTGGATTGAAAGGGCATTCAGATGCCGATGTGTTAATTCACGCTATAATAGATGCTTTGCTTGGAGCTGCAAACCTGAGAGACATTGGTTTTCAATACCCAGACAATGACTCAAATTACAAAAATATTGACAGTACTCTCTTACTAAAAGACACAGCACAAAAATTAAAAGACAAGAATTTCAAAATAGAGAATATTGACTCTACAATCATTTTGCAAACTCCCAAAATAAGTGCTTTCATTCCACAAATGCAACAAAGACTTGCACAAGTTTTGGAACTGGAAACTGAAGATATAACAATCAAAGCCACAACAACAGAACATCTTGGCTTTTGTGGCAGAGGTGAAGGCGTGGCTGCACAAGCCATTTGTTTGCTTTCTGACGAATAAGAACTTATTTTGCCCTAAAGCTTTCTTGATTTAAAGAATTTATTTCTTTGTTTCAATTTAACAGCTTAGTCTTTAATCAAAGCTCTATGACTTTAAAACAGCTTCACCTGTTGCAATAGGTCCTTCAAAGAAGGATAGCATTTTTCTATAACCTCATTTATATGCTCCTTATCTATCCAAACAGCTTTAGTTATTCCTTCTTCTGTTTGTGGAACAAGGATTTGTGTTTTGCTTGTCATATTATACCAATGTGTTTGTTTTACTTCCCAACGACCATTCATAAAATACGTGTGATAAGTCTCCCCTATCTTTGTGCCCAATACTAAATCGTTTAGTCCACACTCTTCCTTTACTTCCCTCAGGGCTGTTTGCTCTATGCTTTCGCCTTGTTCCCAATGTCCCTTTGGCAAATCCCAAAAACCATTACGATATATAAATAAATACTTTTCCCGCATAGAAACTAGACCTCCTGCAGCCAGTACAAATGTATGAGTATTTGTGCATTCACGAAAAACCATCTCTGTTGTTAAGTCTTTAACCTGCAATATTACTGACCTATTATCTTGTTTTTGTTCCAATATTTCCGAAAGAGAAAGTGAATTAAAATTTTCTCTGTTGCAGAGAATTACATTTTTATTCTGAATATTTAATTCAGAAAGTGATTGATTTGTTATCAAAACACTATGATACTTTGAAAAAATATTATACCTTTGCATTATGAAAAATATTAATTTTACAGCCAAACAAATGGCTCGTTTACTTTTGCAAATTAAAGCAATTAAATTGAATAATGAGCAACCTTTTACGTGGGCAAGTGGAAAAAAATCTCCAATTTACTGCGACAATCGTGTAACTCTTTCTTATCCAGAGATAAGAACTTTTATCCGTGAGCAATTTGTTGCAAAGATAAATGAAGAATTTTCTGAAGTAGATGTCATTGCCGGCGTTGCGACAGGTGCAATAGCCCAAGGCGTTTTGGTTGCACAAGAATTAGGTAAACCTTTTGTTTATGTACGTTCTAAAGCAAAAGACCATGGTTTAACAAACCAGATAGAAGGTGAACTAAAATCTGGACAGAGTGTTATTGTCATTGAAGATTTGATTTCTACTGGTCAAAGTTCTTTAGCCGCTGTTGATGCCCTTAGAGAAAAAGGTGCCATTGTCAAAGGTTTAGTTGCCATATTCACTTATGGACTTGACGCAAGCATAAATGCTTTCAAAGAGAAAGAAGTTCGCATGGATACAATTTGTGACTATGACACTTTGCTCGAAGAAGCAAAAGAAGAAAACTATGTTGCTGAGGAAAATTTGCTTTCATTGAACAACTGGCGTAACAATCCAGACAAGTGGAGCAAAGACAGAGGAGGGCTATAATCAAATGGCAACAGTAGAAAGCAAAAAAAAACAAATACAAAAAAGTACAAAAGAAGTCTTTGATTTTCTTTGTGATTTTACTCATTTTGGGATGTTAGTTCCAGACAAAGTTACAAATTGGACTTCTACTACTGACACTTGTTCTTTTGATGTATCCGGTGTAGGACACGTAAGTTTGAAGATTGCAGACAAAAATCCTTACACCTCAATTCACATTTCAGAGGGTGAAGGTATATCTTTGCCAGTCAAATTCTCTTTTCAATGGCTTTTTGCTCCTCAAAGTGAAAATACTGTAAGCGTTCAAGCTGTCTTTAATCTTGACATTAATCCCATGATGGCAATGATGGTAAAAAAGCCTCTTCAAAATTTTGTAGATATATTAGTAGAAAAACTCAAAGAAAGAATGGAAATGGCTTAGAAAATGAAGAAATATCTTATCGCTTTGGTCTTTATAGCAGTTGTATTGCAATGCAACTGTGTTGCTTTCTCTCAACAGAAAGCTATTTTGCAATATGACAATTGTCTTTCTGGCGTAAGCGATAAGAGTCAAAAACAATTCTCTAAAGCATACAAGTTATACGCAAAAGGCAATCTAAAAGAAGCCTCTCTTTTATTAAGAGAACTAACTATAAAAGACGAAACATTTGCTTCCCCTTTTTATTTATTAGGTTTAATTGGTCTCAGAACCGGTAATGAGCAAACAATGGAAAAGATGTTTCCAAAATGCCTTGAGACTTGTCCTGATTACTCAGCCCCATTACTTTATTATTATCTTGGGGTAATCAACTATTCTTTAGAAAAATGGGACGAAAGCATAAAGTATTTTAAACATTTCAAAGATATCGCCTTGTCTGACTCCACAATTAATGATAGTCTGTTCAATGAAGCAGACAATTACTTGCAATGGAGCCAATTTATAGAGAAAGCTAAAAGTAATCCAAGAGCTTTTTCTCCTAAACCAATTAACAATATTTGCACACAATGGGACGAATATCTACCTTTCATATCCATGGATTTGCAACACATTTACTTTACCCGCAGAATGCAAGTAAAGGCTGATACTAATTACACATTTTATGAAAGCACAAATACTGTGCAAAAAGAGTTTTTCTCTCTTGCATCAAAAAACGCTGATGGCACATACGACAAAGGCTTCCCAATGGACGAACCTTTCAATATGGTATATAATGAGGGCGGAGCGACCCTAACAGCCGATAATCGCGAGCTTTATTACACTGTTTGCAAACCAGAAAAAGACTATATAAATTGCGATATTTACTTCTCACAATGGCTTGGCGAGTATTGGAGTGACATAAAAAGCGTTGGCTCACCAATCAATTCTCCCACTTCTTGGGAGAGTCAGCCTTGCATATCTCCTGATGGCAAAACTCTTTTTTTCTCTTCCAATCGTCCTGGAGGCTATGGCGGCACAGATATTTGGTATTCAAAGAAACAATCCGATGGTTCATGGTCTAATCCTCAAAATGCAGGTCCACGCATAAATACTCCTGGCAATGAAAAGGCTCCTTTTCTTCACCCTGACGGTTCTTGCTTGTATTTTTCTTCAACTGGCTGGCATGGAATGGGTGGCTATGACCTGTTTTTCTTACGCTGGGGAGACAAGACAATGAAAACACCTATCAATTTAGGCTATCCAATAAACACAGAAGGTGATGAAGTGGGTGTAAGTGTAACTCTTGGCAATGAAATGGCTTATTTTGCCTCTAACAACATAAATGAAAATCACGATTGGGACATTTATTCTTTTGATATGCCTAAAGAGTTCGTCCCTCAGAGGGTAAAGCTCTTCTATGGCAATGTAAAGAATGCTCAAAACGACCTTAACAGCGCAAGTCTTGAAGTGCAAAATCTGGCAAACAATGACAAACAAGTCTATGATATTGACAAACAAAATGGCAACTTTGCTATAGTCATAAAAGAAGATGATCCCTATCTTTTGAAAGCAAAAAAAGAAGGTTATGCTTTTGAAAGCAAGAGAATAAACCCCCAGGCAAACAACTCTGACACCATTACAATGACTCTTGCTCCATTGGAATTGGGTCAAAGATATGAAATTAAAGATATATTGTTTGAAACCGGCTCTTGGGAAATAAGCAAAGAAAGTATGGAAATAATAGATGCTTTCATTGACTATTTGAATGAGTATCCAAAAATCCGTTGCACCATAGAAGGTTACACTGATAACATTGGCAAAGATGAAGACAATTTGCTCTTAAGTCAAAAAAGAGCTAAAGCAGTTGCAGAATATATAATCAAAAGCAGAATAAGAGAAGACAGAATACACTATCAAGGCTATGGAAGCAAGAATCCTCTCAATTCAAATTCAACTGAGAGCGGTAGAGCAAAGAACCGCAGAACTGTTTTCAGAATAGATTCTATGTAATCTTTGTTTATTATTTCAGATTCAAGCTTTGGCAAACCTCTTTCCAACCCTCCGGAGTTATTTTTGCACCATAATAAGTTATGACCTTTGAAGCCAAAACCCCAGCCATTTGTCCGCACTCTTGCAAGCTCTTTCCCATACACAAACCTGAAAGAAAGCCTGCTGCATACATATCTCCTGCCCCATTAGTGTCAACACAATGACACAAAATCTTTGGTATATGAAAGAGTTTTCCATTTGAGCAAACCAAAGAGCCTTGTTTGCCCAATTTAACAACAGCCACCTTACACAGCGATGCTATGCTGCGCGCCGCCTCTTGTGGTGCTTGACCAGTGAAAGCCTTTGCCTCTTGTTCGTTAGCAAAAACAATATAAGCACTACGACAAATATCTCTAAGGAAAGCCCAATTCTCTTGCACAATATTATAAGAAGCCAAGTCAATAGAGAGTCTCTTATTCATATCTTGAGACAGAGTTACTGCCTTTCTTATTAAATCATGATTGACTATTTGAAAACCCTCAATGTGAAAGTAATCATAGGGAGCCAAAACCTGCTGGCTTAACACACTTTCTTTCATTTCATAGGCAGCACCCAAATAAGTGGCAAAAGTTCTTTCTTTATCCGGAGAGATAAAGGTCAGGGCAGAGCCCGTTGCTGTGTTCTTGCTTCTCAATAGCAAAGAATCCACATTATTTTTCTTTAAATCACTCTCATAAAAATCGCCTAACTCATCTTCTCCTACCATACTTATGTATGCAGAGCTCACTCCCAAATTAGCAATTCCGTTAGCTGTATTGGCAGCTGAGCCTCCTGTCTGCATTGATAACTCAAGCCCAGAGGCTTCAGAGCGTAAAGAAGCCATCATTTGTCTATCCACCAATTGCATACTACCTTTGGGGAGATTGTGTTTGCGTAAGAAATCGTTATTTGTCAGTTTTACAATTATATCTACCAAGGCATTGCCTAAGCAAAGAACACTTTGTGCCATATTATTTAGTTTTAAAGAAGCAAAGATAAATAAAAAACGCCAAGCCGATAGGTTTAGCGTTTAAAATAATCATCATATAAAAAACTAACTCAAAATATCAATGTTCTATTGTCCTAAATAAGACTTCAAGATGTGAGAACGAGAGGTGTGTTTCAATCTTCTAATTGCCTTTTCCTTTATCTGACGTACTCTCTCACGTGTTAGGTCAAATTGCTCTCCAATTTCGTCCAATGTCATTGGAGGATAACCGTCCAACCCAAAAAACATTTTTAGAATATCTCCCTCTTTAGGTGTCAGAGTGGCAATAGCACGGTCTATCTCTTTTCTTAAGCTCTCAAGCATAAGGTCTGACTCTGGCGTAGGTATGTCATCACTTTTCAAAAAGTCATACATAGTGTTGTCTTCGTCTGTTTGCAAAGGAGCGTCCATTGAAAGATGTTTACCATTGTGACGAATGCTCTCTCTGACCTCAGCATCGTTTATCTCCAATTCTGCTGCCACCTCCTCAGGGTTGGGTGTGCGCTCAAATTCTTGTTCAAGACGTGCATAAGTCTTGTTTATCTTATTCATTGAGCCTATTTTGTTCAGAGGCAAACGCACAATACGACTTTGCTCTGCTAAGGCTTGCAAAATACTCTGTCTAATCCACCACACAGCATAAGATATGAATTTAAAACCTCTTGTCTCATCAAAACGCTGTGCTGCTTTTATCAAACCAACATTTCCTTCGTTGATAAGATCTGGCAAACTCATACCCTGGTTTTGGTATTGTTTTGAAACTGAAACCACAAAACGCAAATTGGCTTTTGTCAATCTATCCAACGCTTTTTGGTCTCCCTGCTTAATCTTTTGTGCTAATAAAACTTCTTCCTCAGGTGAAATCATTTCAAGACGACCTATCTCTTGGAGATATTTATCTAATGATGTAATTTCACGATTTGTAAGCTGCTTAGTAATTTTTAACTGTCTCATTATATATATTTTGATTAAACACTCTTGTAAAACACCTCTATTACGAGACTTTTTCAATTAGAGTTACAAATAATATTCTTTTTTTTCTATTTCTTCTATCACCCTTTGTGGTACAAGATATTTTATTGATTTACTATCTCTTATGCACTCCCTAATATATGTTGAAGATATCTCTATTATCGGAGCTGAGACACTAATAACGTTCTTTTGGTCAAAAAATTTTATCTCTTCTTGCCCCAATCGTGGATAGACATATATCTTGTAATCCGATAGTATCTTTTTATAATGGTGCCAAGAGTCAAAACATTGCAAATTATCTTGACCAATAATCAAACGAAACTCTTTGTCGGGATAATTAGAGCTCAAAAACTCTAATGTATTCAATGTGTAAGATGGTTTAGGTAAAAAAAACTCTACATCTGAAGCTACAAAAGACTCATTATCCTCTATAGCCATTTGCACAAGTCGCAGTCTATCGCTCTTATTTAAGAGTTCTCTTCCCTCTTTCAAAGGATTGTGAGGAGAAAGCACAAACCAAATCTTATCCACTGGGGTATGCTGCAAAATATACTCTGCAATTATCAAATGCCCTTGATGAATTGGATTGAAACTACCTGAATAAAAACCTATGATTTCTTTTGCCATTGCGCGTTTTATTTAAGTATTTGTACGCAAAGACTAATATTTGGTTACCAAAACAGAAATCATTTATTGTTTTTGGTGCTATAATATTTTATTCCCTTCGTTTGAGATTTTTATTTCTTGTTACAAATACAATAAAGACAACAAGCAAGAAGTCTTTTTCACTTGCAGAATAACATAATTGGCACCTATATTTTTCTTAGAAAGAAAGGCTGACATTTAACCCATAGCTTTGAGTTAGTCCTCCTTGCACTGGGCTGTAAATTGGCTTAACCTGAGGAGCAAAAGAAAGTCTTGAGGACTCTGAAAGCCTCAAAGAGAGTGCCACATTTTCTTTATTGATATTATGAGCACTGACTGCGGCATCAATTATTGAAGAAACATAACACAGAGCATAACTTATGGCTCCGCCAACCAAGATTGTACGTCCCCAATGTGCGTTGCGCCGAGCATTATCAATGCTTCGCGAAAAGGTTTTCTTTGAATCATCAGCGTAAGTGTCGCTTTCATCCGTATTGGAATCAAATAAATCATAGAAGACCTCAAAGTCTTGCTCATTAAAATCTCCTTGTGCATAACCGGCAACCAAACCCACAGTAGAGACCAAAAGACTTGTGCCTGCCCATACAAAAAAGAAGTCTGATTTTGTCTTTTGTCCGTTGTAGCTCTGCCCCATTCCCGGAAATAGAAGTGAGCAGCACACAGCCTCAGAAACACTTTTGTGTTCTATCTGCGATGTTTGAACCGTTGATTGAGCAAAAGCCAAGGCGCATAAGCTCATAAACAAAGAGAAAATCAATATCTTTTTCATTGCAAACTGTAATTTCAATGTTATTTTACTTATTTTTGAATAGGCAAAGATAGCACTTATTTTCCAAAATAAAATAAGAGACACATTTATCTTTGTTTTGACAAAACCAAACACTGTTTCAGAAAAACCAAATAAAGACTGATGAAAATATATCTTTGTTTTAGCAACAACAAGATGGCATGTTGTGGCAGCCAAACAGTCATTCGTGTTTCTAAATGACTGTTTTAATCACTCAAGATGGCATCTTGTCACTCCTAAATCAAAGAAAGAGTTTCATAAAGCAAAGAAAGCATTTTTTCTTTCTTTGTTTTGCGCTAACCAAACACCGTTTAACCCCTGTCAAAAGAAGAAAAAACAAAAGAAGGCAACCAAACAAATGGTTGCCTTCTTATTATGCATTAAATAACTCACGCCTAAGCTCTGAGTAAATAAAAAGCAGGGCTATTATTTTACTTAACTGCTATAGCTTCTATTTCTACCAAAACGCCCATTGGCAAAGCCTTTACAGCAAAAGCTGCTCTGGCTGGCAACATATCTGTAAAGTGTTTTGCATACACAGCATTCATAGCTGCAAAATCGGCCATTGTGCTAAGCAAACAAGTTGTCTTGACTACATCATTAAATGTATATCCAGCCTCATCAAGAATTGCTTTTAGGTTTTTGAATACTTGCTCTGTTTGTTCTGTAACTGTGCCTTCAACAACTGAGCCTACAGCTGGGTTAATTGGAATTTGACCAGAGATGAAAAGCATTCCGTTTGAAGCCTTAATTGCTTGGCTGTATGGTCCTATAGCTTTAGGAGCATTTTCTGTATTTACTTTTGTGTTCATTGTGTTTATATGTTTTTAGTTGTTACTTAACTATGATTGTTTTAGTGTTTGTCCTGCCTTGAGCAGATATTGTAAGAATGTATGAGCCTCTTTGCAAAGATGAAACATTGATTTTCTTGTTTTGAATTTGAGTTTGCTCATTCATTATTTCTTGTCCTGCCATATTTACAAGCCTTAGTTGTACGTTACCTTGGTAAGAAGAAGTGATATTCAACACCTTTGAAGCTGGATTTGGATAAACCTTCATATCATTTGCCAAAGTAACCTGACTCAAAGAAGAGTTATTCAACACACATATTTCTCCCACAGAAGAATAAACCTCTGGACAAGTACCCATTTGAACTTTTACTCTGTAAGTGTAAAGTCCTAATGTGTCAAGTATTTGGGAGTATGTTGACGCTGTGCGATCTATAACTGTCCAACCCTCAGAATTTATTTGTCTTTCCCAATTCAAAATTGTGCCTTTATAGGACTGAAGTTGCATTGTACCAGTTGAATTTCCCATTAGTATTGTATCTTTTGGCATTACAATCTCTCCACCCCAAGAATTTTGAATATTGATAAGAACTGTGTTAGAAGTATCTTTCAATGTAAGGTTAGAAAATACTATTCTGCGATAAAATGTGCTATCTGTTAATGTCTCTGGTTGATAATTTGCATTTGTGTTTGTTTGTGTTGCCACTGTCCATGCTCCATTCCTAACTTTCTGCTCCCAAAGATAAGTAAAGTTGTCATGACCTCCTGCAACAAAGCCACCATTCAAAAGTTGTGGAGTGCCTTGTGAACAGAATGTTTGGTCTGATGAAATAGTGTTACCTGTAATGGCAGGGAATGTTGTTGTAAAAGTTCTTCTGGCACCATATTTTGTTCCCAATATAGTGGTAACATAAGTTCTATAATAATATGTTGTTTGTTCTGTCAAGTTAGTAATAACAGAAGAGAAATTACCTAAGGCAGTATCTGTGATAATTACCTTAGAATCTGCTATTGTTGGGTATTGGTTTGTTGAAGAATAAACAAATCCTTTTTCTGTCATAGCCTTATCTCCTGTAGAAATCAAAGAACCGCTAAGCAAAGCTGTAGAATCTGTAATTTGTGTTGCAGAACTTGTGATTACTGTTCCTAAACCGTCTGTGGTTGTGAAACTCATTGCTGCGCCATAATCTGTCCCTGCGACTGTGATTGCATAAGCCTTGTAATATATTGTTGTATTTGTTGGCAAATTGCTCAATAAGGCATCAAAAGTTTCATTTGTCATGGAAGAAACTACTTTTGTGCTTTGTGAAAGCAAAGCAAGTGAATCAACGTTTGTTGACCACCAAAAGCCTCTTTCTGTTATTGTTGCTCCATTGCCGTCATAAATTATTTGTCCGCTAACTGTTGCAGATGTACTATTGATTGTTGAGGTTGTAACTGCCTTTGTTTGCACTTGAGCTCTTGCAGAAAGAAATTCAAAAACCATAACAGAATCATTCAAATAGCGTATATGTGTTATAGGTTTATTTGTAACACTTCCGTCTTTAAGCAATGATGCAGGAAAAGAAGTATTGGTGAAGTAAGTTTGATTGTTTGAGCCAGGGAAAGGAACATTACCTGAATTAACAGAAGTAAGTCCTGCTGTTGAAGGTTCAATATAGAAACCTCTATTGGTAGAATCTACATTTATATCATTGTCATAAAATGTTGCATCTATTCTATTCTGATCTGCGTGGAAGATAACCAAACCGCTACCTGGCAAAGCTGAGTCAAAACCTTTTTGTTTGCGATGCTCTATAATAAAAAACTCATTGCCATCAAGGTCTATTTTATAAGACATATTGCTATCGGCAACGCAATACAAAGTGTCTGTTGATGTTGCTGAGATAGATATTGGTGAGCCCCAACCAACAATTTGTCTTTCCCAACCATTGAAATAAGGAGGAGTGCAACCATTGTTATTATAAGGACCTTGGTCCATAACGCCCCACTCACCAAGTGTAATAGCATAGCCACCACTTGTGCCATAATCTGTATCATAAAGATCCATAAGTCCAAAAGAATGTCCCATCTCGTGACACATTGTGCCTATTGCATCCATTTGTGCTGAGTTTTTCTTCTCTGCAGAGCAAGAATATGTTGTAAAATGAACACCATCTATTAAAAGATTTGAAGCAATAGAAGATTTATGTGGCCATATCTCTGTTGAGTTGCCTGTTGAAGACCGAGGAGTACCCGCAAATACAAAATGAATATTACCAACTTTTTCATCTCCATTTCTATATTGTGTAAAATCTATATTGGCTGAGTCATTTGCACAATTTAATCCATATTGAACCAGTTCATTCATTGCAGAGTATCCTCCTTGAGCATAATAAGCAGAAGTATGAGGCAAAGTATAAGGACCAACAACTGTTATCTGCAAATCCATTAAACCCTTAGAATTTTCATAATAGTAGTCATGCACACTACCTGTACCTCCATTGGAACTATAGCCTTGTTGATTACACATTGAATCAAAATTAGCCTGTGTGTAAGTGAAAGGTTTGTCAGAGAAAGCAACAAGAACCATCAATTCCTTCACTACTCCTGTTGTTATAGCCTTTGTGGAGTTTTTCTTATCACCCAAAGCAGCTATTTTTTCACTTATTTGAGCTTTGTTATAGCGCAAATCCTTGCTTATTGTTGTAAGAAAATCTTTTTCCTGACTTGTTCTTTCCTCACTATTGGCTGCAATAAACTTTGAAGGCACAAGGTTTCCATCTTTGTCTTTTGTTGCATAAGAAAAAACGCCATGCGCATTGTGTATAAGTGTGTAGCCATCAAGTGTTGTTGCCCAATTCACTCTCTCATCTCCTCTAAGAATGAATGTAAGTGTTTTACCATTTGGTTGTTTAATTGTTTGTGGCTTTGGGTTAGCAGGCACAGCAAAAAGATTTATACTAAATAATACTGCTAAAACCAAAGATAACATTCTCTTTAATTGTCCGTTTTTCATCTTCTCTTGTTTATAATTCTAATTTTAAGGTGCAAAAGTACTGCATTATAACGAGAAAAACAAAATATTTAGTCTTTATTATGACAAAAAAAAGCCTGCAAGTTTTTGAACCTGCAAGCTCTTTATGTATTAGGAGTTTCTTCTCCTGTTTAATTACTTACTTGTTAACAATAAGCTTGTTTGTTTGCTTAGCTCCGTTTACATTAACTGTATAGAAGTAAGTTCCGTTTTGTAAGTTCTCTGTGTTAACAACAACATTGTGTGAAGAATTAGCTGTTTGCATTCCTTGATTCATTCTAACGACTTCTCTTCCCATGATGTCTGTTACTGTGATAACAACATTACCTGAATTATTCAAAGTATAGTTGATAGCAAAACTTTCTTTAGCTGGATTAGGATAAGCTGAAAGTTCAAAATTATTAGAAGCAACATCTGCAATAGAAGAAGAATTATTAGAAAGTTTCAAACGAATCATTGGTGCTTGATAATCTGAATATGAGCTACCAAACCAATATCCCCAAGGGTAAGTGCTGCCACCATCATTTGTTGAATAAACATAAGAATTATATAGATTTGCATTTTTGAAGTTGTAAGCATTGTTATCCATTCCTACTGCAAACTTTGTTCCATTGCTCATTAATTTGTAGCAAGCATAATAAGTTAAAGTATCAAGTTTAACTGATTTTGTGAAAGGTAACCAAATAGAGTTGTATTGGCGAGTAGCTGTAAGTTGGTCACTTAAAGCTCCATTGTTTAATTCATTCTCATTTGATACTGTATATGTGTTAGATCCAATTGCCTCGTCATTCTCATCAACAACATCTTTTATAACGTTTGTCCATTGTGTTGCTGTTGGGTCCCAATAAGTCAATAAACCTTTAACCTTTGCACCAACCTCACAAGAGTCTGGTCCAGGAACTATCTCAACTCCCTTTATCCACCAATCGCCTGTCAATGTCTTAGGAACTATAAATTGATTACATACCGTGTATCCTGCTGTGTAAACTCCAGGACAACGATCTGTGAAGAAGTTCCCTGTAAATCCACCTTCCCAAACATATCCTTTGAAAATAGCATCATAGTCTCTTGCCCAACGAACAGATGTTCCGTTTTCTGGAACAGCTACAACACTATAAGAAATTGTATCTCCTGTTGCCTTTGCTACTGCTGCATGATTTTCATCTGTGTAGTTAAGAGTTGTGATTGCGCCAAAAGAACCTACATTTGCTGTTGAAAGTTTTCCTTGAGCTTTAATAACATGGTCTCTTCTGCGGTCTATTGATGTTACAACATTGTTATCATCTGTTGTTGTATCATTGTACATAGCTGTTGAAATAGTATCAGCATCTCCTATAAATTGATTTAAGAATGTATAGGTTGAACCATCTGAACTTACTGAATAATGAGATTCATTTAAAGCTATATCTGTAAAATCGTTTCCACCAATATTCTCAATATCAGCATAAGAATATATTGAATCAAGTGTCAAACCTTGTGGTATTACATGATAAGCTGAACCTGCGTGATAAGTCTTCTTTGTTGTTACAGCATAAGCATCACCATTTTCAGCTTGAATTTCGTCAACTAACCAAAAATATCCAGAAGGCTGTGTAATATTAACTGCTGGGCAATAGTAACGCAAACGAATATAAAGAGCTGTTTTATTTACTGTCTCAGAAACTGGAAGAGTTACACTTCTATTTATTTTTGCATAATCGTTAGCAGCTACTTCAAGTCCTTTAATATTGAGTTCGATAGAATCATAAGTAGCGAAATTTGGGTCTGTACTATAATCAATATAGTAACGGTCTGAGTTAAATCTCATTGTTATTTGTTTGAAAGAGATTTTTACACAATTCCAACCTGTTGTTACAATAGGATTTTTGCACTTGATGTAAGTGTTATAGACCTTATTGTTTGTAAGGTTTTCTCCTGCTGCTTCATATACTTCCAATGGAGATACTAAAGCAAAACCATTACCAATTGTTCCACCCAAAATATTTGCTATGTAACTAAAAGAATGGTTCCCTGCCCATGTTGCAGTGTACCAAACTCCTACCCAGTTAGCATAGTTATTTGTCAATAAAGTACCTGATCCTGCAGATGTGTCAATACGCAGGAACATACCTTGTGCTGTTCCTGCTGTGTGGTTTGAAAGAACACCAAGTGTGTATGCTGTTGTATCAGAAAAATCAACAAGCATCTCAGCATCCTTTGTTGCCTTGCTATCTTGCTTAGCTTGGCTTCTTAAATTTGCTTCATTTGTTCTTGGATTAGTAACAACAGCCTTTTGAATATTTTGTGGTTGCTGACCCAATGAAATAAACTTCTGTGCATTTACGCTTGTAGCTCCTAAAACAAGAGCTGCAATCAAAAGAATCGTTTTTTTCATACTAAAAAATTGTTTTTGTTTATAACTAATTATTTTCGTCTTATTTCATCATTTTAGTGTGCAAATATACAACACTATTTTCTATTTGCAAGTTTTTTTGCCATTTTTTTTACATCAAAAGGCTTTTTTTGGTTTCTTTTTCCTACTTTTGTAATGAGAAAACACATAAAAAATATGAGAATTCACTTTATTGCAATAGGAGGCAGTGCCATGCATAACCTTGCTATTGCTCTTGCCAACAAAAATCATACCATAACAGGTTCTGATGACGAAATCTTTGAACCAGCCCGTTCAAGACTTGACAAATATGGTCTTTTGCCAAAAGAAATCGGCTTTAAAAAAGAAAATATTACTCCAGACATTGAAGCAATCATTTTGGGAATGCACGCCAAAAGCGATAACCCAGAATTATTGGAAGCGCAACGCTTGGATATTAAAATTTACTCCTACCCAGAGTTTTTATATGAAATGTCAAAAGACAAAAAGCGCATAGTCATTGGTGGTTCACATGGTAAAACAACAATAACTGCTATGATTTTGCACGCAATGAAAACCTCATGTATTGAAACAGACTATATGGTTGGAGCTTTACTTGAGGGCTTTGACGTAATGGTTAAGATAACTGACAGTGCCAAATATATGGTTTTGGAAGGCGACGAATACCTAACCTCAACCATAGATCGCAGACCAAAGTTTCATTTATATCAACCAAACATTGCTCTTATCAGTGGCATAGCTTGGGATCATATAAATGTATTTCCAACATTTGAAAACTATGTTTTGCAATTCAAAATCTTTACTAACAAAATCTCTCCCAAAGGTTTACTCATATATTATAAAGGAGACAAAAACGTAAGTCGTCTTGCCTCTGCAGCAAGAGAAGACATAAAGAGAATACCTTACTCTATTTTACCTCATATTATAAATAATGGTATTACAACTGTGCTTTGGGAAGGCAAACAATATGAAATGGAAGTCTTTGGTCAACACAATTTAGCAAATATGTATGGAGCCATGCTTGTGTGCGCCGCTATTGGCATAAACAATCATGATTTTCTAAAGGCAATGACAACATTTAAGGGAGCAAGCAAGCGTTTAGAGTGTGTAAAAAAGAATAATCATATAGCTGTATATAAGGATTTTGCTCACTCTCCTTCAAAAATCACAGCCACAATATCAGCTCTTAAAGAGCAGTTCCCTCTCCGCCGTTTAGTGGCAGTGCTGGAATTGCATACTTTCTCATCTTTGAGCAAAGAATTTTTGGTTCAATACTCTGGAACAATGGATAAGGCAGACAGAGCAATAGTTTATTTCTCAAAAGAAGCTATTGAATTAAAGCGCCTGCCAATGATAAGCACCCAAGACGTAAAAGAGGGTTTTGCAAGAGCTGACCTCCAAGTATATACTCAAACAGAAGATGTCCGCAAAGCAATAATGGAAGAGAAATGGCAAGATTGCAATTTACTTATGTCTTCTTCGGGAGATTTTTGTGGTATAAATGTAGAAGATTTAGCCAAAGAAATTATTGCAGATTAACCCATATTATTCTGCTCTCTTATAGTACTAAAAATAAAACGAAGAAATAATTTTCTAAAACAAAGATTCAGCGTGCTAAAACAAAGAAAGAGAAAATTATTTCTTTGTTTTATTTTTGCCTTATCAAATCACTGCTTTATTGATCAATAAAACCTATCTGCAATAAATACTCCTGATCAGCTCCAACTTGATTTGACGCCACTATTTTTGCACTATTGGCTCCCAAAGAAACCATATATTCTTTTATTTTCACAGCTTCTAAGGTTTGAAGAGTAATCATTTCTGGCACATTCTCAATACTGCGAGACAAGGTTGAAAAATATGTTTTTGAAATTGCTGATAACTTTGTTCCTTTCAAAGCAATAGATGTCAGTGGCAATACAAAAAGTTTCTTATCCTCAATAACAGAGGCTATGCTGTGCTGAATAATTTGCACGGTGTCATTAGTTACTTCAATTTTATAGGGCTGGGACAAATAACCCCTTTGCATAGCTATAAGATATGAAGGTTTTAGCGTTTTGTAATAAAAGAAGAGTCCATTTTTTTTGTTTGACACAAAAGTATGTAACACAACTCCGGTTGCAGAATCCACAAGCATAATTGGACTTTCAAAACCCAAAGACTGCTCATCTAATGTCTGACCTATTTGATATTGTATGCCATACTTTTTTAATAGCAAAAGACTATTGTCATTTATCAAGTTGTTGAAGTATTTTGAAAAACCCTTGCGCGCTTTCTTGTCTAAAAGAGGTGAAGAGAGCAAATATTCCAATACTTTGCTATCATTTTGTAAGACAGTAAAGTTTGTATCTTTTTTTAATTGAGGGTACTGAGTCAAAAGTTTGTCAAAGCGTTTTGTATCTCCATTTTGCACATAACCAAAAGCAAAGACAGTGAGTACAGAATCAAAATTTATGTCACTATTTGTTTTAGATAAACTATCTATTTGCAGCAAAGAGGAAAAAGAATAAACATTCAAGGCTTGGGACAAAGTGTTTAAATAATATTGTTGTTGCAACTGAGTAATTCTTTCTTTGGCATATTGTACCCATTGCGAAGAAGGATAGTTATCTATAAAAAACTGGTAAGCCTCTATGTTGTCTTGTTGTTTAGCTTTTTGGTAAGCCTGCGAATTATCTTGCTTTTGTTCTTGCTTAGTTAGCGTAGTAATCTTCTGCTGAGCAAAAACGGCTTGCACACTATTTGGATACAAAGACACAAAACGCTTGTAAGCTTCTAACGTATTTTTGTTTTGAGTCTCTTGCCATGCAAATTCATTTCTAATTCTGACTGCCTCATTTCTAATCAATGTGTCATTGCCTTGTTCAGAATAGTATTTGTCAATAAAACTATTTATAGAATCCTCGCTCTTTGTTTTATAGACTCTTTGCAATTCTTGTTTCAAAAAAGAGACATCTGTGCTTTGAGCAAACAAAACACCACCTTGCAAAAACAAAATAAGACTTGCAAGGCTAATCCACCTGCAAAGGTATGTTATTAATCCAAACATCATCTACCAAAATATCTATTAAATAATCTCCCTTTGGAAAATTATTGTCCAAAATCATAACTCCACCATTATAATCTTTCTGATACAACTGTTTCTTCTGAGAATCCATTACTTTTATTTTATATATTGTAGAGGTATTCTCCATTTTATCATACAAAATTATACGACCCTTGTCTCCAAATAAATATGTATCATTTAATTTTTCATTCTCGCGCATTTCCCCTATTGCTTTCAGAACATGTATTCTAAATCTGTCTAATGTAATTCCTTTAACGGCAGTAAAATTTATCTCTCCTGCATCACAAAGATTTTGGAATGATGAGTTATATTTATCTTCCAAAAGCACGCTAATACCGCTTGGCAGCACTCCAACATTACCCAATGAAAGCGAGAGTAAGGCTTGTTTGCCTATTTCATAACCAACGTCATAACTAACAGGATAAGAAGGAAATACATTAACCGCCAAATACTGTGAATCAACAATAAAATAAACCTCTGGCATATCTTCGTCAGCTCCAAAAACCAATTTGTGAGCATCAAACATATCAAAACCATCTGTAGCTCTTTCGTCCATACCCAAAATCACATACTCACTTTTCTGGTCATTGCGTATTGTGAGGGTAAGGTAGTTATGATTTACCCAATGATAAGCCTCAGCAGAAGGAATATACTGATAAGAACGGCGGAAATTTATATCCGTATTGTCCTTAAGACTTTCAACAAAAAAAGCTGTTAGAGAAGGAATAGCCACATCTTCTTTGTCATCAAGAATAACTGGATTAAAAACTCCATTCTTGCTATCTAAGAAAAACAAAGCATTACCTTGAATTTTTTGATCCAAATCCTCAAAAAGTTTCTTTGAGCTTAGAGGTGAAGTGAAAGGATTCCCCACTAAATTCCAACGGTCTTGCTGACTATAAACCAAAGGATAGCTTATGTTAGAGGCACACAAAATGCCCTCATATATAACATCAAGAGGTTTATCTGTATAAACAGCATAACCTTGTGCAGGTACAAGTTTATAGTTAGGATCTTTTATGTATGTAGACCAATAGTCTTTCATTTCGCTAAGCACTCCTGTGTTGTATTTCATCAACCAAGTCTTGTTGTCTTTGTCTCTCATGGAATAAATTAAAGCCTTAGCATCATTGACTGGTGAAGAAATATAGCTCCATTGCTTTGGTGGCAAATCTTGATGAACAACAAACCACGCTCCTTTACCATAAGAAATATCTCCTGAAATATAAAATTTCTTGTCCTGCTCTATTTCCACATTAGAACTATCACCCAAAACAAGCATAGAACAATTTACATCATCATCAACTTTCAATTTTACCTTGTTATCTATATAAACAAAGTCTTCCATCACTGGAACATCTCCCCCTTCCCACACTTTATTATCACTCCAAGAGCCACTATGCACAGCTTTTTTGAAAAAAGGAGTTCCGAAATAAGCATTCTGCAAGTTCAATGTCTCATTATTCATTTTAAAATTAACTTGCAAATAATCTGAACCAGCACAAGGAATAAGAGGAATGCAATATATACTGTCTGTTTCTTCCATAAAACGCATATCATCTGTCATTGTAGAGAGGAAAGTAGTGCCATGATACCAACGGTATTCTATTTTCAATTTGCTTTTTTCCACTTGTCTTTTAGTGAGAGCAAATTTCATTTGATAATTAACATTAGAAAAGACTGGAATACGAAACTTTGTACCATTATAAACTTTAATATCACCAGTACTTAACAAATTGCTATTTATCTCAACAGCCTTTGCACACGAACCAGTCAAGTTTATTGTATATGGTTTATCCAAACGAGAGGTACTGATAACTAAATCGGCACTGTGAGAACCTATTTTCAAAGGCTCATAAGTAATTGTTACAACTTTTTTATCCAAAGAATCTATTTGCACACTTGCATTATCTACATGAAAGAAAGATTTATCCTCTCCTTGTATTGACAAGGACACATCGTCTCTGAGGTATTTGCCCGAAATAACTATTCTTCTTGTTTGTGGATAGGTGTATGGCAACGGAATATGACCAAAATCCATATTCTCTTTTTGATTCATCTTTTGTTTATTACTCTTGTAGAAAACGCTTAACTCTGGTTTCACTCCTCCATACTTATCATATTGACCAGTCAGCTTTATTTCATCAATATCTATATTTATATTGTCGTCCTTACCAGTAATTGGAATTAAATAAAAACAAAGTCTAATGCTATCTTTACCCGCACAAACATCTGGCAAATTTATCTTATATTTTTCTCTTTTACTCCTTCTGTTAATTATGTATTGTACAGGTTGTCCATTTCTTGCAAGCACATCAAACCAAGCATCACCAGCCAAGCTGTATCGCAAACGCAAAACATACTTAGCCCTCGTAAATGAAGAAGATATGGAGCAAGAGAAGACTATATCATCATAAGAGGCTGCAGAAAATGAAATATAGAACTTACCCCCTTGAGCAAACTCTCCCTCTCTGAGCGAATCAAAAGCCAAATCTTTTGTTTGACCAAAAGAAATAAGGCTCACACAGCACAAAACTAAAAACAAATATATCTTTTTACTTGTCATTAAAATCTCTCTCTTGTTTTCCATTGCCACAAAAACGTTTATCGTCCAACGGATATTATTTTATAATCATTTAGTTTATAAACCACTGTTCTCTTGTTTTGAAAACCAATGGTGTCAGCAGTCTTTTCAAAATAGTAAGGGTTAATCATGCTTTTGCTTCTATCTATATTAGGGTTTTGCATAAAGTTATCAGGTCTTTGTGTTAAAAGAGGCACAAAATACATCATTATATCATAACCCAAAGCTGCATAAATTTTGTCTGGCTCCTGCTTAAAATTACTACGGTACAGCTTTACAAAATCAACAAAGTTCTTATTGGTGTAGTCATTCAAATAACTAATTGTAAAATGATAGCCAAATCTTTGTAAGAGCGTGTAATCCAAAGACTGATAGTCAAGCCAACTATATTGTGCAATAAGATTTATATTTGGCATATTTTTCTTTCTTGAAAAAGAATTTAGCAACATATTAGCGTAAACCTCATTATTTTTGTCGCCTCCCTTATCCACTATACTTATGTATAAATTGTCTTTGTCGTTGCTTAACTTCTCAAATACTCTCTTAGCAAAACGATTATAGTCTAAAGCACACCAAGTAAATTTTTCTTTATCAAATAGTGCTGTATATAGCTCCATTTCTTTCTTTTGCTTAGTTGCGTAAAGCAAAATCACGTTTGGCTTATGAAAATTATTTTTTATGTAGCGCACGACAGTCTCTGCCTCTGCAGAAAACGAAGGTTGTATTTTAAAAACATAAGGATGCCCGTTTATGATATTCATATTAGAACTCATTGGATTGATAAGAGGAATATGATATTTGTCAGAGAACTCTGCTATTTGCATAAAAGCCTTTTGAAACACCAATGGCACAATCAAATCCATATCTTTCATTTCCCTATCTGAAAGAATTTTTTTTACGTCTTCAACATTATTCTCATTAACATCATAGACATACAAAGAGACATTATAGCCTTCTTTTTCCAACTGGTCAAGAGCAATACGCGCCCCCTCAAAGAAAGTTATATATTCAAAACAAGCATACTTAGATTTTCGCTTTTCCTCTATATTAAATTTTGTAAAGTTCAACTCCCCTATCTTGTCGTAATTCAAAGGCAAAAGCATAGCCACCTTTAAGTGCTTTTTAGCTTCACCATCCTTTGCAAAAGAGGCTGTAGAACAAAGCAACACACAAAGCAAACCAAATATTAATATTTTGAAACAGTGTTTCATTATCTATTTATGTTTCATTTTAGATTTATTGCCACTCACAAATGTTTTCATTTGATACTATTCCCACTCTATTGTTGCTGGTGGTTTAGAAGAGATATCATACACAACTCTATTAACACCCTGTACCTTATTTATTATATCGTTGCTCACCTGAGCCAAGAATTCATAAGGCAAATGAGACCAATCGGCGGTCATTCCATCATTACTACCAACAGCTCTAAGAGCAACAACACTCTCATAAGTTCTTTCGTCTCCCATAACTCCAACACTCTGCACTGGAAGCAACATTGCACCTGCCTGCCATACCTTATCGTAAAGGTCTTTCTCTTTTAGAGCAGAGATAAATATGTCATCAACTTCTTGCAATATCTTTACTTTCTCTTCTGTTACGTCAGAGAGTATTCTAATGGCTAAGCCTGGTCCTGGAAAAGGGTGGCGAGAAAGCAACTCTTGCTTTAATCCCAGCTCTTTGCCCACTCTTCTTACCTCATCTTTGAAAAGGGAACGCAATGGTTCAACAATCTTCAGTTTCATATAGTCTGGCAAACCTCCTACATTGTGATGAGACTTAATCTTTGCAGAAGGACCTTTAACAGAAGTTGATTCTATAACATCCGGATAAATAGTTCCCTGAGCCAACCATTTAACATCTTTTATCTTCTTTGCTTCAGCATCAAAAACATCAATAAATGTCTTGCCTATTGCTTTACGTTTCTGCTCGGGGTCTTTCACTCCTTTCAATACACTATAAAATTTCTCCTTTGCATTAACGCCAATGACATTCAACCCCATATCTTTATAGCTTTCAAGCACACTTGAAAATTCGTTTTTCCTCAATAATCCGTTATCTACAAAGATACAAGTCAACCTATCTCCTATTGCCCTATGCAAAAGCACAGAAGCAACAGAAGAATCTACTCCCCCAGAGAGTCCAAGCACAACCTTATCCTCTCCTATCTTGTTTCTCAATTCTTCAATAGTAGTTTGAACAAAGTTCTTTGACGTCCAATCGCATGCAGCTCCACAAACGCCAACCACAAAGTTGCTTAGTATCTTTGTACCTTCCTGACTATGCACCACCTCTGGGTGAAACTGAATTGCATAAGTATCTTCGCCCTCTATCTTATAGCCTGCGTTAGCCACAGTTTGCGTTGAACAAATCACTTTGTAGTTTTCTGGTAATGAAAGTATGGTATCGCCATGTGAAGCCCACACTTGAGAAGGAGTCTTCACTCCTTTCATTAGAATAGATTTTGTATCTATATCAGTAAGCATTGCTCTGCCATACTCTCTTATTGTAGAAGGCAGAATTTCTGCTCCACCTAAACGAGCCATATACTGAGCTCCATAGCATACTCCCAACAATGGTTTAATGCCTTTAATGTTTGACAAGTCAGGTTTTGGAGCATCAACGTCCAAACAGCTGGAAGGACTACCAGAGAGTATTATTCCTATTATATCATTAGTAATTGGTGGCATCTTATTAAAAGGATGTATCTCGCAATAAACGCCTAACTCTCTTACTCGACGAGCAATGAGCTGTGTATATTGAGAACCAAAATCCAAAATCAATATTGTCTGCATAGTTATTTTGTTTTATTCTATCGTAATAAAAAATGCCTAAACCATTTTATTAAGCACTCAACAGAGAGCAAAGATACAAAAAAAATTATTACCTACTAAAAACTCAGAAACAAAGCATCTATATTTTCAATCTATCATTTATTATCAAAGCATATACACGTACAAGAAAAACATATCAAAACAAAAAGCAATTCTTTTATACCATTATTCATTAAACAAAGAAATGCAATATTTATTTGTTTAATAAGAAAATCTTTTCTATCTTTGTGGGCAAGAAAATCAAAAAAAAGTATGACACAAAAAACTATCTTCTTTCTTGGTAAAAACACTTTTATTCTATAGCCCTGCTTGCTAGAGGCAATGTTTTAACAAGTGGGGTAAAAAGCACTTTAATCTGCTTTCGAACAACATTCAAAAAGTAGTTAAAGATAGTTTTACAATCAAAGAAAATATGAAACGAATATTAGTTTTTATTAGCTTGTTGCTACCAATAGTAGCTTCAGCACAATTTGTAACAAATGCAGAAATGATTTATGTTTACATGGGGACTTAATACATTATAATGCAATTGGAATTGCCAATAATGGTAATAAATTATTTTGGCTTAATTGGGATGTAAACGACACATCTACTAATTGTATTTATTTTTCCACACTACCAGTAGTAGCAAAACCTTTGGAGACACATATTTATTCCGGTATACCACAACATCAAATTAAACCTTTTGTACATTATTATCATGCACAATTAACAAATGAGCCAATAAATTTAATATGTCATTAGTGAAATTATAAATCAAATAAACAAATAGATATGAAAAAGATAGTTTTAATAATATGTATAGCCATAGCATCTTCTTTTGTTGCTATGGGTCAAAGTTCTCCTCACATAAATCAATATTGGATCCCTTATTATTATTGTGGCTTGTCTGTAGATTCTGTATGTCTACCAGCAGCAGCATTCAACGTTATTGGTTCTGATACTTTATTTGAAATTGGAACTACAATAGCTAGAAGACCCAATAATCATGGAGAACTTTGGGGTAACGCTTATTATGATTGTCCATTGGGACTATTTCAACAATTTCAGACAGATACAACGCTAAATGTTATTGGCATTGCTGCTTGGATAGTGGTAAAACCGCATCTATATGGATATATAGATTCTTCCAATTATACTTTACAAATAAGAGACTCTAACTTCAATGTATTGGTTGACACAGTATGTTGGGCTCGATTGCCTTATATTATTGGTGGCTATGGCAATATTGGTTGGAGAGAATTTATGTTTGCAAAAGGAGAGGAAGTAACTATTAATCCTGGTGTATTCCGTATTGGATTTATGGATCCTACAGGAGGTTCCTTTGGAGTGTTAGCAAAGAAAGACACTAATTGTCCTTCACCTTTGCCAATATTAGGATTGTATCATGATCCTGACACTTTAGCTTCAATAGTAGACATTGGTAGTGCTGGAAATAGTAGATATTGTGGAGGAGGAAGATTTGGTAATAGTATAATGTTTGTATTGCCAATAGTTGCAGAAGACACAGACACTATTCCAGATGGCAGTTCTTTAAAGCCAAATGTAATTATACCCTAACCCTACGCAAAACGAGATAACCGTTGCTTGCTCTTTTGCAATGCAAAGCATTGAGCTTTACAATCAAGAGGGACAAAAAGTGCTTTCAAGACAAGCAAACAAAGCTCACACATTTACAATAGATGTTTCCTCACTTAGCAAAGGAGTTTATCTATGCAAGATAAAAACAGCCAAAGGCTGGACAAGTAAGAAAGTTATTGTGCAATAAAAATCAACACAAAATAAATATAATTGACAGATATCGAGAATAGCTCTTAAGGGTTATTCTCGTTATCTTTTAATACTCAATTATATCTTGAGAGTTTAAAATTGCCTACCTTTGCATTGAATTTAAGGGAAAAGTAATAATGAAACAAACTTCTTTTTACAGACAAAATCTGTCTTTAGCTCTTCCAATGATACTTTCTTTTGTAGGTCAATGTATAGTGCAAATGGCAGATACAATTATGGTTGGTCGTTTGGGGACTAACCAGTTGGCTGCTGTTGCCTTTGCTGGCACTGTCACATACAACGCAATGGTTGTTGGAATGGGTATTGCCATGGGGCTAACTCCACTTGTGGGTCAGTTTTTTGCAAGTGGTGATAAGGAATCGGCCTCTCGGCTATTTGAAAATTCATTATCACTTAATACTTTTATGTCTCTGGTTATTGTAGCTTTGCTTTTGGGTATGATGCCTTTGCTACAATACTTTGGACAACCCAAAGAGGTTATTGATATTTGCAAACCATACTATTTTGTGGTGGCTTTGAGTTTCATTCCTCAAATGTTATTTCTCTCTTTCAAACAATTCACCGAAGGTATTGGCAATACAAAAGTCTCAATGGCAATAACCATTGGTGCCAATCTTCTAAATATCTTTCTGAATTGGGTTTTAATTTATGGCAAATTTGGCTTCCCTTGCTTGGGAGTACTTGGAGCCGCTATTGCAACCTTGATTGCTCGTATTCTAATGCCTATTTCGTTCATTATATATATGTATAGCCACAAGGAAATGCGCTTTTATTTCTCCCTTTTCCAGAAAAAGTGGCTTTCTTTCTATGAACATGTAAGGCTATTGAGAGTTGGAGTACCTATTGCAGGACAAATGTTTGTTGAGTTTTTCTCTTTGCTTGGCATAACCATAATGATGGGTTGGAAAAGCGCTGCAGACTTAGCAGCATACCAAATAGTGCTAACTATGTTCTCCACAACCTTTCAATCAGCCAATGGAGTTAGCTGTGCAACCACTGTTTTGGTTTCTCATGCCTTTGGAAGAGGTGACTTAAACGAACTTAAACATCATTTCAAAGCCGGTTTTATCATAGCTTTGTCTTTTATGGTTTGCTTTGCTCTTATATTTATTTTCTTAGGTCATTATATTGCTTGCGTATTTTCAACAGATAGCCATGTTATTTCCATAGCTTCCACATTCTTTATTGTGGCTGGGTTCTTCCAAATCTTTGATGGCACTCAAGTATCTATGCTTGGCGGTCTCAGAGGCATAAAAGACGTATTTAAACCAATGAAATACGCTTGTATATCTTATGTTTTGATAGCTGTTCCATTGGCTTACTTGTGCGGATTTGTACTTTGCTTGGGTTCATGGTCTATTTTTGCTGGCTTTATGGCAGGATTGATTTGCGCCGCACTGCTTTACTACCGCCGTTTTTCTGCTTGCGTTGCACGTTATGCTAAAGAAGGACTACCAATCAAGAATATAAATCAATAAATCAAAGAAATAATCCATTCAAAGCAAGAAATATTTTTTTCTTTCTTTGTTTTAATATCAAGATATACCGGTATATATTATAAAGATATTACGGTATATCTTTGCAACATATTGCGCAATATCTTAACAAGATGTTCCGGAATATCTTTAAAAGATATACCGGTATATATTCAAAAGATGTTGCGCAATATCTTCATATTAAAACAAAGATTGGTGGAAATAAAACCAAGTTTTGGATAAATAAAACACTGAAAGCGAAAAATAATGCTATATTTGCAAAAAATATTTCTTCAAATGAGAAAACGTATATCTTTTATTCACACAGCAAAAAGTTTGTTTTTCTTAGCTTTTGGTCTATTTTGGGTTTCAACCAATGCTTTTTGTCAGACTCTTGACATAATTCCAAAGCCTCAAAGCGTAAAGCTATCTTATAACACTGACAAAGTGTTTGTTTTTAGCGAAGAAACTCGTATTGTTTGCGCTAAAAGTGCCCCACAATACAGCATTGCGCAATACTTGCAACAAGAATTGGAGTACATAAACACTGCTATAGAGCCCATAATGGACAAGTCTGCATGGGAAAAGCAAAAGACACCCGGGGTTATTCTCTTTGTACCCACAAGTGACAAAGTCTTAGGGAAAGAAGGCTATGAGATAGACATAAAAGAAGATAAAATAATCCTTATTGCTAATGAAAACGCTGGCTTTTTCTATGCTTGCCAAACCCTTATTCAAATTCTAAATACAGATATGTCTATACCTAAGAATAAATGTAAAGCTTCTAATTGCAGACTTCAATATAATTTAACTTTGGGTCAAATAAGAGACTGGCCACGCTTTGCTTACAGAGGAAAACACTTAGATTGTGCACGACATTTTTTTAGCGTTGATGAGATTAAGACTTATATTGATATGTTAGCATTTCACAAGATAAACACTTTTCACTGGCATCTAACTGACGACCAAGGTTGGCGAATAGAGATTAAGCGTTATCCTCTGCTACAACAGAAAGCTGCCTACAGAGATGAAACCCTCATTGGTCATTATACAGATACTTTTCCTCAACAGTTTGACCACATTCCTTATGGAGGCTACTACACACAAGAACAAGTAAAAGAGATTATTCAATACGCAAAAGAGCGTTACATAACAATAATACCTGAGATTGAAATGCCAGGACACGCCAGAGCACTTCTGTGTGCCTATCCTGAGCTTTCTTGCACCGGAAAGCAAAACCCCACAGCTACTACTTGGGGAGTCTTTGAAGATGTGCTTTGCACAAAGGAAGAGACTTTTACTTTCTTAGAAAACGTGCTTGATGAAGTGTGCGCGCTATTTCCTTCACAGTTTATTCATATTGGAGGAGATGAATGTCCAAAGATAAGATGGAAAGAGTGTCCCGTTTGTCAACAAAGAATAAAAGATAATGGTTTAAAAGACGAAAAAGAGTTGCAAAGCTATTTCATGAACCGCATAGAGCAATATTTAGAGAAAAAAGGTAAGCGAGTAATAGGCTGGGACGAGGTATTGGAAGGCGGAGCCAAAGGCAATATAACAGTAATGTCTTGGCAAGGAGAAGCCGGTGGAATAGCTGCAGCAAAGAGCGGACACGACGCCATAATGACTCATTCGGGTTTTCTTTACTTTGACTACTATCAAGGTCCTTCTTATCAAGAGCCTTTGGCTATTGGAGGCTACACTCATTTGAAAAAGGTGTATATGTATGAGCCTCTGCCAAAAGAATTAACTCCTGCAGAAGCCAAACATATAATAGGCGTTCAGGCTTGCACATGGACAGAGTATATAGGCTCTTTCTCAAAGCTACAATACACAGACTTGCCACGCCTGGCTGCTTTTAGCGAGATAGCTTGGAGTGCCCCACAGAAAGATTACAATGATTTCCTACGTCGTATTGAGGCTCAGCTAAGGCGTTACGACTATATGAGCTTTAACTATGCTACCTCTCACTACGCAGTGCAAGGCATTACAAAATATAACAAAGCCAGTAACCAAGTTGAACTAACACTTTCTTCTGTAATGCCAAACAATGAAATACATTACACAATAAATGGTCAAGAGCCTTCAAGACAAAGCCCTATATATACAACTCCTATCGTTCTAAGCACCAACTCCACAGTGCGTGCTGTAGCTATGCGCAAAGACACCTTAAACTTTAAGAACCACACCTCCCCAATTTACAAAGAGCATTTCACACTTAACAAAGCCACTGGCAAGACTTACACAATCCAAAACGTAAATCCTCAATATCCAGGCAACAACAAATACACCCTGACAGACGGTCTTTTCGGTACAAAGCAAGGCTGGGACAACTGGGTAGGCACACTTGGAAACGATTATGATGTTACAGTGGATTTAGAGAGTCAAACAGATATCAGTTCTGTGGCTATTGACTTCTTAGATGCCCCAGCCTCTTGGATATTTGCACCTATAAATGTGAACGCAAGCCTATCCTTAGACGGTAAAACTTACTACTCTGCACAGACAATAAATACTTATGAGTTAAAAGCCTGCCAAGGCATATACACATACTTTTTCTTATTTGACAAGAGAACTACTCAAGCTCGTTACATAAAGATTCACGCTAACGCTATAAAGACTTGTCCAAAAGGACACAGTGGTTACGGCTATGCAGCTCACTGTTTTGCAGACGAGATATCAGTAGAATAATAACTTATAAATAAACCAAAAGGCATAAGATTTGCAATAGATTAAACGCTTATAACGTTTTAATTTATAAAACCCCTCACGGGAAATAACACAACAAAATATGAAGATAGAATTTTTAGGAGCAGCAAAAGAAGTTACAGGTTCTAAACACCTTATAACAACAAAAGACGGTAAGAAAATACTGCTTGACTGCGGTATGTACCAAGGTAAAGGTTTGGAAACAGACGCTTGCAATAGAGATTTAGGTTTTGACCCCAAGGAGATTGATTACCTAATTCTGTCTCACGCACACATAGACCACTCAGGGCTTATCCCTTACATAGTTAAACTGGGCTTTCATGGCACCATATTCACAACTCCTGCATCACGAGACCTTTGTTCCATAATGCTTGCTGACTGTGGCAACATTCAAGAGACTGATACACACACCTTCAACAAAAAACGTATAGCTCAAGGCTTGCCTACAGTTGAGCCAATATACACTATGATGGACGCTCAGGCTGCTATGGCTTACTTTGTCTCTATTCCTTACGACAAAGAGTTCTATCTCAATGACAAAGTATGCGTACGCTTCACTGACAATGGTCATATCCTTGGCTCATCAACAGTCAACCTTACAATAAAAGAGGGCAGAAAAACTTTTCGTATTGCCTTCACTGGCGACATTGGTCGTTACTCTAAACGTATTCTTCGCTCTCCAAGTGCTTTTCCTCAAGCTGACTACATAATCATGGAGACAACATACGGCGACCGCCTGCATGAGAGCATTGACAACTCCGAAAAACAACTCTTACAAGCCGTTGTGGACACTTGTTGCAAGAAAAAAGGTAAGCTTATTATTCCTTCCTTTGCTATTGGTAGAGCTCAAGAAATTATTTACGCCCTTGACCGCTTAGAAAAGAAAGGTATGCTCCCAGATATTGAAGTCTTTGTTGATTCTCCTCTATCTTTGAACGCCACAAATATCATGCGCCTACACACAGAGTGTTTTAATGATGATATGAAAGAATATATGAAAACAGACAAAGATCCATTTGGATTCGACCGCCTGCACTACGTTCAAACAAAAGAAGAAAGCAAATGGCTCAATACCTTCCACCGCCCTTGCATTATCATTTCTGCCTCAGGTATGATGGAAGCAGGAAGAGTAAAACACCATATTGCTAACAACATCGAAGACAAACGCACCACTATTCTTGGTGTAGGTTACTGCTCCCCTACAACTCTTGGAGCTAAAATACTACGTGGAGACAAGTCCGTGTCAATATTCGGCATCACTCACCCAGTAAAAGCTGAGATAAGACGCATAGACTCCTACTCTGCTCACGCTGACTACAAGGAATTACTTCAATTCCTCTCTTGTCAAAACCCTAAGAAGCTTAAACGAATATTCCTTGTTCACGGCGAAGAGGCTACTCAGCAACACTTTGAGGATACCCTACACGAAAACGGTTACAAAGACGTCTACATTCCTTCAAAAAAAGAAGCAGTAGAGCTTTAACAACTCACTATGAAGAAGAAAGGCTTTTTCAATAGTTCTATTCACATAGTATGTTTTTTGATTTTGTGCTTTTCATGTTTTATTTGCAAAGCACAAAATCAAGATTCTATTGCTTCAAAAGACAAGCCTTTCTTAGATTTCTATTATATTACATCTGATGAAGTAACTCATAGTCTTTATGAAACAAAGACTCCTTATATTCTTATCTACTTTTACAATCCAGAATGTGAGGATTGCGCCGCACTAAAAAAGTATCTATCAAAGGACAAAAAGCTCAATCAACTTATTGCTTTAAATCAGATGACAATTATTGCAATTCCTCCACAAATTGAAAAAAGTACGTGGCAAGAAAACATTGGTTTTGTACCAAAAAACTGGATAAATGGATTTTGTCCACAAGACAGAGAATTGATTTTACGTTATCTTTACGGCAGGCAAGCCCCAATTATGTTTTTACTCGACACCAAAAGAAATATAATTCTTACAGATATAAGTGGGAAATTTTTAGATGAATTTCTTGACGCTTATTTCAAAACAAAAAAGTAAAGCAATGAACAAGAAAAAACAGATAATTATAATCAACGGAGCAAACCTCAACCTCTTAGGCGTAAGAGAAAAAGCTATATATGGCTCCCAGAGCTGGGAAGAATACTTCAAAACTCTCAAAGAAAAGTACCCCCATGTAGAGCTTTCTTGCTTTCAATCCAATATTGAAGGAGAAATAGTGAATTGTTTACAAGAAAAAGGCTTTTCTTATGAGGGAATAATCCTTAACGCCGGCGGTTACACACATACTTCTGTTGTTATTGCCGATTGCGTAAAAGCCCTTACCACACCAGTTATTGAGGTTCATATCTCAAATATATTGAAGCGTGAAACATTTCGATCCACTTCTTTGCTTGCTCCTGCTTGCTGTGGGACCATCATGGGCTTTGGCATGAAGAGTTATGAACTCGCACTGCTTGCTTTTCTTAACAAGTAATGTCTAAACGACCAATATTCTTTTTACTTATTGCCTTTTGCGCACTCATTATTCTTTTTGACATTTTTGTTCCTACATTTTTTTTGCGTAATCATTACTCCCTGCACACCAAAGCCTCATACTACCAAGTGTTAATCAAAGAAGATGGTCACAAAAAGAAAAAAACCATAGCTTACAAAGCCAAAGTAATATACTATTTGCAAGACTCACTTTGGCACAGCACAACGGGAGACATAATGATTTATCTTCCGCTGATAGATAGCATTTATCATCTACATTATGGTGATGTAATAAGTCTGCCATCTCGCACAAAAGAAATAGAAAACTTTGACCCATCATTCGATTACAAAACTCGCATGCGTCATCAAAGAATTTATGATTACATTTTTGTGCATTCTGGAGAGTGGAAACTGCTTGCCCACAAACAAGGTTCTAAGTTAATAACACTTGCAAATAAAACAAATCTTGCTCTTCAAAAACGCCTTAACAACTCTAAGCTACCACAAGACGAAAAAGCCTTAGCTATTGGTATGCTTTTAGGAGACAAGACAAATATTTCTTATGACACAAAACAAGAATTTTATAATCTAAGTCTATCTCATATACTTTGTGTTTCGGGTCTGCATATTGGTATTATATGTTTTGTGTTGGGACTTTGCCTTAATATCTTTAGTCTGTGGATAGCGAATTTTTACATTTTAAAACGCATATTGATAATTTTGATAGCTTTTGCCTTGACTTTTGTTGTTGGACTCACCCCTTCAGCTCTCAGAGTAGCAGTAATGATGTCTTTTTTGCTCCTTGGACAAATAACTGCACGAGGTCAAGACTCAATGAATACTCTTTTATTAACGGCATTTGTATTCTTGGTTTATGATCCTTTGTTGCTGTTTAACCTTAGTTTTGAATTTTCTTTTTTAGCTGTGAGTGGCATTCTTTTGTTTATGAATTATAGGACTATTATTTTGAAAAAAATACCCCAAAACTACCCTTTGCAAATGGTATTTTCCTCTGGTCTTGCAACCCTCTCAGCTCAGATACTTGTCTTGCCTATAAGCATTTATTATTTTCGCCGCCTGCCAACTTATAGCCTCATAGCCAATATGATTATTGTACCATTTCTCTCTATTGTTCTGACAACAATAATTGTCTTTTTGTGCTTTGCAGACATAGGTGCGCTGAACACAGCCATAAGTTTTATTCTGCATTGTGAACTATTACTTTTAAAAAGCACAGTTCATCTGCTTAACCTATTGCCTTTTGCAATAATTACTGTGTGAGTAAAATTTATATCATTTGAAAAGGGTTGTTCTCTTTCTTTGTTCTAAAAAATTACATCTTTGTTTGAATTTACTATAACAAAGAAACAGATTGCCAAAACAAAGTTTTAAGAAAATAAAACAAAGAAAAAATTCAAGGAAGCATTACTATATCAAAAATTTATTTTACATTTGCTATCAGTTAAGCAATTGTGCTTAATGACAATTTTAAACAAATAGAGCATGAAAAGTAGTTTACTAAAAATAGTAATCGTTGTCATAATACTACTACCTATTGGTACAAACACAGCCAAAGCTTATGATTTTTGGATAGTAAATAGTGATGGTGATACACTTTGTTATAATATCACTTCTGCAACAAATCATACTGTTGCAATAACTTATAAAAATGATAATGATGATTATTGTTATCAAATATCAGGAGCATTAAACATTCCATCTTCTGTTACATATAATGGAGTAACTTATAGTGTAACAAGCATTGATTCTTATGCGTTTATTTTCTGTTCAGACTTAACTACAGTAACAATACCAAATAGTGTAACTATGATTGGTGAGCAATCTTTTGCTGAATGTTCAAGATTAAGTACAGTAATACTACCAAATAGTGTAACTATGATTGGTGATGGTGCCTTTGGTGGCTGCCGAAACTTATCATTATTAACAATTCCAAATAATGTAACAGTTATTGGTAAATATACATTTTGCGGGTGCAAATTAGCATCTATAACAATACCTAATAGTATAAAAAATATTGAGAACGGTGCTTTCTATGCGTGCACAAACTTAACATCCATAATAAGTATGCAAACAACACCACCATCAATAGCAACATCAGATTTCTATCCAGCTTTTTATGAAGTTTCATCAACTATTCCTGTTTATGTGCCATGTTATTCTGTTTCTGCTTATCATAGTAGTGATTGGGGAAGTAAGTTTAGCAATATAAAAGGTTTTTCCTCTGATACAACAATCACAGCCCATATAAATCAAGGAGAAATATATACTTTAAACGACTTTAATGCAGACTCAACAGGAGTATATGTTAATGCAACAGAAAATGCAGATGGTTGTTATGCCTTAAAGATACTTAATCTAACTGTTGATTCAACTATTGGTTTGGAATATGTGTCAAATAACGATAATCAATTCTCAGCCCTAATTTATCCAAATCCAGCAACAAACAATGCAACTTTGAAAATTGAAAACTTAAAGGATAAAGCACAAGTTGAGGTGTATAATATACAAGGTAGATAAATAAGCAAACAAGTAATGAATGCAGGACAAAGAAAATTGGATATCGACATTAAAAACTGGGCAAAAGGAGTTTATAGTCTTATAGTTGTAACAAATGGTAGAAATATAATTAACCACAAACTGCTTGTTCAATAGCTCACTATTTATCCCTATGATAAGAAAAGTTTATAATGGATGAGATTTTTTATATCTCTAAAGAAGAGAACTTTTTGCGTGCTGAGAAATGATAAGCAAAAACTATGCTATGTGGATACACTTCCTTAATATTAAAGTTTAGTATTGGTCCTCGCTTAGCGCGCATTTTACTGCGCTTGCACCAAAAATCCTTATACGCCTTATATACCGCACAAAACTCACCCCCCTTACCTTGCAAGGCAAAAGTCAGTGAAGCTATAATATCTAAGAAAAATCGCACAAAGAGTATTTTATTTCTACTCTGGTCGGGTAAATTCTTATACAGCAAAAAGAGATTGTTGCGAAAATTGAGAAAAGTTTTCAATGGTGAAGTCTTGTTGAGTGAAGCCCCTCCCACATGATAACAAACACTCTGTGGCTGACAATAAATCTTGTAGCCAGCGTTCTTAAATCTCCAACACAAATCTATCTCCTCTTGATGAGCAAAAAAATCCTCGTCTAAGCCTCCCATGGTATGAAACAGGTTAGCCCTGACGAACAAGGCGGCACCTGTGGCCCAAAAAATCTCTTTCATACTGTCATACTGCCCTGTGTCTTTCTCTAAGCAAGAGAATATTCTGCCTCTGCAAAATGGATAACCCAAATAGTCAATATATCCCCCTGCACCCCCAGCGTACTCAAAGGTATCAGGTTGGCAATATGAAAGCAGTTTTGGTTGGCAGCAAGCAATGCTTTGGTCGCTCTCCATCAAAGTGATTATTGGCTCTACCCACCCATTCTTAGGTGCAATATCTGAGTTAAGCAAGACATAGTAATCAGCCTCCACTTGCTTCAAGGCGCGGTTGTATCCTCCAGCAAAGCCATAATTAGCCCCCAACTCTATGAGTCTAACAGAGGAAAAATTTCTTTTCAAGAGCTCTACAGATGAATCCACAGAGCCATTGTCAGCTACAATTATTTGATAGTCTTTTGATGTCTCTATTACCTTGGGTAAAAACTCCCTTAGCAGTTTTTCTCCATTCCAGTTCAGTATAACAATAGCTACATTAGACATCTCTTAATAGCCTCTTCTGAATTGAATGCCAGCCTCACCCTCATCACCCTCTGACAAGGTCTTGCGAGACAAGCGCCATTCCCAATAGAAGTCAAAAGGCTCTCCCTTAGCGTCTGAATGCAACAGAATATAATCACTTAAATTGTCTTGTGGAGCATAGAAAACAAAGCCTTTATTTGCCTCTCCAAAAGGTGTTTGTTTATATTTCCATATCTGATAAGGCATATAAGAGATAGCAGGTATATCAGTGTTTGTAGCTGTTTGATTAGCTGTTTGGTCTCCAATAGTACGTTTGCGCATACCAGAAGTGGATTTAAACTTCTCATCAATCAATATATCTGGCTTACCATACATCAAATACACTCTTCCACGGTCTGTTTCATAACCTTTCTTTATCTTGGTTGCAAAATGAAAATTAACATAATCCACATCTTTCATGTAGTTATCAAACTCGCCCTTAGGGTTAGTAGCATTCACACTAGTCCAGAATTTGTAAAGAAAGTATTGTTTTTCTTTCAATGAACAAGTGTCAAGAGAGTTGCGAATGAAAGACTTTTGAGCTACTGAAGCTATTGGGGTAATACTTCTGATACAGTTGTCTATATCCTCTGGTTTTACAGTATAGACAAAAGCCTCAACGGGAACATCACCACTAAGTAACTCTTCCATTTTATCAGAATAGCGATAGAAAGTAGTCTTGTTGTAAGCATAAAGTATGTTTTTATCACCCCTTGCCTCAATCAAAAGGTTATATTGTCCTTGTGGTAGAGAGCTTATATCCAATGAACCCAAAACAGGAGTAACCCCTTGAGCCTTTTGCTTTATCACCCCTTGCACTTGGTCATAACGTTTATGAGTGTTAGCCTCTTCAATACCTATTGTGATTAAATACTCTTTGCCAGGGCTAAATTGTTTGTCAGCGTTATATATCTCAGCGTAATAAGAAATCTTGTTAGTTCTTTTGTCTACTGCATCAAAAAGGTAAGGAGTAATATCCCAACCATTCTTAGTGGTAATATTTTGAGATTTGCTTTTTATGTAAGCTGACACCAATTCTACATCTGAGATAGCTATCTCTTGGCTTGGATAGAATACATTAAAATGGTCTTGCACTTGTTTTTTAACTCTAGAGTTTTTGTCTATCATAACAAATTCTGCAGTATATGAACCATTTTCAAGTTCGACACGTTGAATATCTATAAGTGATGAAGCTTGAGAAGTCTTAGGGTCTATCTGAGCTTTCAGGTCTCTTTTTTGAGCATAAAGAACAGTAGAATCTCTTTTAATTATGAGGGTCAATTCAACTGTAGCCTCTTTTTTGCCTTTGTTAAGAGTATTATAATTCAAACTCTTACTATCAATAGAAGTTACAACTTCAACATAAGGCTTAGCTGAAGGCACATTGTAAGTAAGAAAAGAATACAACGCATTCAATCCTTGAGCTCCACAAAATAAAGGCAATAGAGCCACTGCCACTAAAATAAGTAAACGTTTCATATTACTGCTTATTGATTTTTGTAATTAACGGCAAAGATACTACTTTTCTTATTACCCTTGCCAATAAATCAAACAAAATACATCTGTCATATAATAGCAATACGCCCCCTACATATATAAATATATTCCAATAAAATGAAACAAAAAAAAGGGGAAAATAACCTCTATGGATTATTCCCCCTTTCTGTATGCATGTGTGAGTATTGTATACACCTTATATTGGCGTTATGCAATACACCCCTACATGTTATGTTATTCTGATTTCTTGTCGTTAGCGTCCTTTGTCATTTTCTCTTTCAAGTTAGCCAAAGCATCAATGTCACCAAGAGTTGTTTTCTCTAAGCTCTCATTGTTCTTCTTTATAGCCTTCTCTTCTGACATTGGTCTGTTAGGGTTTGTTTCTTCCTTTTGCCAAGTCTTAGAGTGAGAAACAACAATCTTCTTAGCTTCCTTAGAGAATTCAATTATCTTGAAATCTAATTGCTCATCAACTGTTGCAGTCTTCTTGTCTTCTTTCATCAACTGACTCTTAGGGCAGAAAGCTTCCAAACCGTAAGGCATAGCTACTGTTGCACCACCTTTGTCTGTTACTGAAAGGATAGTTCCCTTGTGAAGAGAACCAACTGTGAATACTGTCTCAAATACGTCCCAAGGATTTTCCTCAAGTTGTTTGTGTCCAAGGCTCAAACGACGATTGTCAGCATCTACTTCCAAAACAACAACGTCTATCTTCTCTCCTACCTTTGTAAATTCAGCTGGGTGCTTAATCTTCTTGCTCCATGAAAGGTCAGAGATATGGATAAGACCATCAACTCCTTCTTCCAATTCAACAAAGATACCAAAGTTTGTAAAGTTTCTAACTATTGCTGTATGTTTGCTTCCAACAGGATATTTTTCTGCTATATTCTCCCATGGGTCTGGTATAAGTTGTTTTATACCCAAAGACATTTTTCTTTCCTCACGATCAAGAGTAAGAATTACTGCCTCTACCTCATCTCCAACTTTAAGGAAATCGTGAGCAGTTCTTAAATGCTGACTCCAAGACATCTCAGTAACATGAATCAAACCTTCAACTCCAGGAATAATTTCAACGAAAGCACCATAATCTGCAATTACTACAACCTTACCTTTTACCTTGTCCCCAACCTTTAAATTAGTATCAAGTGAATCCCAAGGGTGTGGAGTAAGCTGTTTCAAACCAAGAGCAATACGTTTTTTCTCTTCATCAAAGTCAAGAATAACAACATTGAGTTTTTGGTCTAAAGAAACAACCTCATCTGGGTGATTTACTCTACCCCAAGAAAGGTCTGTAATGTGAATTAAACCATCAACGCCACCTAAGTCAATGAATACTCCATAAGAAGTAATATTCTTAACTGTTCCTTCAAGGACTTGACCAACTTCAAGGTGAGAAATAATTTCTGCCTTTTGAGCTTCAATCTCGTCTTCAATCAATGCCTTGTGAGAAACTACAACATTCTTATATTCGTTGTTGATTTTGACAATCTTAAATTCCATTACCTTGTCAACAAATACATCATAATCTCTAATAGGCTTAACATCTATTTGGCTACCTGGCAAAAAGGCTTCAATTCCGAATACATCAACAATCAAACCACCCTTTGTTCTGCTCTTAACATAACCATTAACAATTTCTTGCTTATCAAAGGCATCATTAACCTTCTCCCAGCTCTTAAGAATAAGTGCTTTCTTATGTGAAAGAATTAGCTGTCCCCCTGCATCTTCCTGACTCTCTACATAAACCTCTATCTTATCACCAACCTTTAAGTCAGGATTATATCTAACTTCTGATACAGGTATTATTCCGTCAGACTTAAAACCAATGTTTATAACAACTTCTCTGTTATTTTTAGCTACTACTGTACCCTCAACAACTTTCTGCTCTGCTAATTTTGTAAAAGTATTCTCATAAGCTTGAGTTAAGTTTTCTTTTTCAGCCTCTTTGTACACTTCTGCTTTCTTTCCTATAGAAGACCAATCAAAGTCTTGCAAAGGTTTTACATCTTTTAAATCTCTCATTTGTATTAAATGATTTTTCTTTTGTGATTTCTTACTAAATCGGGTTAAACAATATATTTGATTTTCACTCTTTTAAGGACATTATAAATTAAGTAAGTAACTCCTTTCCTTAAAATAAGAGTGCAAAGGTAAAAATATTTTCGCTATATTTGCAAATAAAAATGCAAGAAAATGAACAATTTACCCTCGTTAATAACAGATTTGGCAATCATACTTATCTTTGCCTGCATATTTAGTGTGCTATGTAAGATTTTACACCAACCTGTTGTCTTAGGATATATAATTGCTGGTTTCATTGCTGGACATAATTTCTCATTTCTTCCTAATGTTGCTCCCGAAAGCATACATACTTGGGCAGAGATAGGAGTTATATTTCTGCTATTTGGAATGGGATTAGAATTCTCTTTCAAAAAACTCATCAAAACAGGCAAAAGTGGATTAAAGTCAGTACTTTTTGAGACTATAACCCTGTCTATTATGGGTTTTTGCGTAGGAAAATTCTTGCTTAGGTGGTCTGTGGCAGATAGTTTGCTGTTGGGTGCAATGCTTATAATGTCTTCTACTGCTATAATAGTGAAAACATTTAATGATCTTAGCTTAACAAAGGAGAAATTTACTTCCTTGGTTTTTGGAATCCTTATCTTTGAAGACCTATTTGCCATAATCATTATGGTTCTTTTGAGTACCCTTGCCAATGCAAAAGAAATAGAAGGCTTGAGCATACTTTTCTTAATTCTCAAATTGCTTTTTTTTGTGATAATATGGTTTGTTGGAGGCATTTATCTTATTCCCACACTGCTCAAGACCTTAAAACGTTGGCTCAATGAGGAAACTCTACTCATAGTATCTTTGGGACTATGCTTTGGACTAGTTGTTTTTGCAACATCTGTTGGTTTCTCCTCTGCCTTAGGAGCTTTTGTTATGGGTTCTCTGCTTGCCGAAACAGTTGAACAAGAAAGAATTGAACGCATAACCCTGCCTATTAAAGATTTCTTTGGAGCTATATTCTTTGTATCTGTTGGTATGATGGTAGATCCAGTGATAATCCTAAGCAACTTCAAGATAATTCTTCTGCTTTCTACTTGTTCTATTGCTGGAAAAATGATTTTCACAACCACAGGCATACGTCTTAGCGGTCAAAGTCTAAAGACCTCTATTCAGAGTGGTTTTTCTCTTGCACAAATGGGAGAATTTGCTTTCATTGTCGCCTCAGTGGGAATGTCGCTCAAAGTAACCTCATCATTTATCTATCCAATAGTAATTGCGGTGAGTGTTATTACAACATTTACAACTCCTTACACCATACGTTTAGCCTTGCCTTTTTACCGCATTCTTGAATCAATTTTACCAAAACGCTGGTTAGATCATCTGAACAAAACAGAAGACCACAGAATGAAAAAACCTACTTCCGCATGGGGAGAGTTATTGAAAAGCTATCTACTTTATCTGCTTATCTTTTTGACGATTTGTACTGCTATCATACTGATTTCTTTCTCCATAATCTACCCTTTGAGTCTAAAAATCCTCTCTCCTATGGTTGCAAATATAGTTGTTGCGGCACTAACCTTTGTAGCCTTGTCACCTATAGTGCTTGGAATGATTCACAACAGAGGAAAACAATCTTTTCTTTTTCTTTCCCTTTGGTCAGAAGAAAAATATAATCGACTTTTCCTCACTCTATTGATTGGCTTGCGTTATATGGTAGCACTATTTATTGTCTTTATTGTGCTTAATAAGTTCTTTGCTGTGCCTGCCTTTGCTCTTTTTATTGTGGCTGTTGTGGTTTTTGCTTTAATATTTCAATCTAAGGGAGTGATGAAAAACTATTGGCGGTTGGAATCAAGGTTTGTAAAGAATTTTAACCAGCGCCAAATTGAGCAACGCAAACAAGAATACTCCCTAAAAGGAGAAAACGGAGATACTCTTCACGCCCTTGACAACTCTCATTGGATTGACCGCCACATATACATCTCTTCCTTTGAGATAATTAAAGGTTGTGAATTTGGGAACCACACACTAAAGCACTTAGCCCTACGTTCAAAACACAGCATCTTGCTTTTGTCTGTGCAAAGAGGCAGCAATCAGCATAACTTCCCTGACGGAGACTTTGTTTTACAAGAGAAAGACACAATTCTCGTTTGCGGACAGATAGACTATTTGCAACGCTTGACAGAGCAATTCACAAAGCTAACCCTAAACTTCCGCCAAACAAAACCATTAGCTGAATTTGCCATGCAACAAGAGCAAGTTTCAAACTCAAAGATAAAGTGTCTGACATTTATAGTAAATAAAAACTCTTCATGGATTGGTAAAAACCTTATGGACTCTAAGATTGGTCAGAGAAGTCAGTGCCTTGTCATAGGGTTGGAAAGAGACGGAAGACCAATAGTCAATCCTTCCTCTCACCTAACTTTCAAACGCAACGATATGATTTGGGTAATGGGTGATGAAAAATCGCTTTACAAGTTGCTTGAAAGCAATTTTTTCACCACAACTATTGGAAAATAAATCCACTCGCAAAACAAAAACAACGAAACAAAGCTTTAGCAGAACGAAACTTTGTTTGAGCAAAATAAAACAAAGTTTGAGCAAAATAAAGCTTTGTTTTAATCGCTCAAGGTGGCATGTTTTGGCCACAAAACAAAGATTTATTCATTGCAACTTTTGCTTGCAAAATTTTAAACAAAGAAAAACTCTCTGTAAATCAAAGCAACAACAGCTTTTTTATGTTTGGTTTTATGACAGATAATCTATTTCCCCTCACATGTTACTGTAAATATACCTATACCTTGCTGATAACATTGAAATGCTTCTTTATCCTGTTTTGCATAGACCAAACGCATTAAGGCAAATGTTACAAGCTATGATTACACAAACAATTATTTCTGTAAATAGCCTCTTAAATTTCTTATTTTCTTTACTCATAAACTCTATATTTTAATTCCATTTACAACCATTCCTTGGTCAATATGCAACTTATTTTTACATTCACAATACTTTTTTCATTTATTCTTTATACAAATGAGAAGACAAGACGGCAGAGTAATACATCTGCCGTCTTGTCTTTGTCTTTATACCTTTTTATTCAGGACAAATTCCATACGTAATTGCATCAAATCCGCTACCTGCTGGAACTTCAAAATCGCTATTTAACAAAATGTAATCTACTGCCCTTAAAAAAATATTTGTATTGTCTGGCACAGTGGAGTTTGTTAATTCATACAATTTTTGTACATAATAATCATGATTAACAAAATCAAAATTGGATTGTCTTATCTCTTCTCCACATCTTGTTTTCAACTTGTAGTATTTGAAATTCCTATATTGCCATGTGGCAGGGAAAATAGATGTTTCATTTGGGCTACAATTAACATGAGGATCAATCTGAAAAGTAAGGTATAGATACATTGGCACTGTTGGAACATAATTATATTGGTAATCATCGCTAAGACTTACCACCTCTGTATCATTTACATATATTTTAGCCTCTTTAGGCATCCATGTAGCAGCAATTTTATTAAATCCTTCATCTAAAAAAGTATTTAAATATGCGTCTCTATTTGCTTTTCTTGAGCAACATGGGCTTTCTGTCTCCCTTACTGATGAATGGAAATGATTTGGGGTTTATGCAGCAACACCATTGGGTTCAAAAATATCTAATTCATGCCAGTCCTGTGCATCTCCTCCCAAACTGGGATCACAACATTCAAAAAGATCACAAGCTCCGGAACCTGCATGCATCCAAAAACCTCCCCAATAGCCTCTTGACCTTGGTGGCATCTTTGTCTCTATTTCAAAATAGCCGTAAGAAAAAGCGAGTTGAGGATTTCGGGTACTAAATATCGTTCCTATTCCTCCAGATACGTATTTTTACTCGCTGGGTCGTTAGGATTATAGTTTGGATTTATATCACATGTAAGATTCAGAGTATTATTGGAAATAGTAGTATTATTATCAGAAAATGATTCCGATCCCCATGTCATATTACGTACTTTCCCCCATAAATGATCATTAAAACTACTGAAATTATCATATATCACTAATTGCCAATGCGCAGGGTCTTCATTGGGTGTTTGTGCTTTTACTATATATGCAGAAAAACACAGTATACAAATTAAAGTTATCTTTTTCATATCTATTCTATTTATACATATAAGAAGTATCACGAGAGATTTGTTTAAAATAGAATGTTCCTATTGTATCATTGTAATTGGTATCTGAAGAAAATATTCCAATGAAATCATATCTGGAAATATAAGGTAAATAAGGTCTTGTACCATCTCTATACACATAAGATGTTGAATCATATCTAAACTTGCCTTTCATCCTTCTGTTTTTTATGAAATAATTAAACTCCGGATCAGAGCTTTCATTACCTAGTTCATAATAATACTCTCCTCTTTTCTGCATTTCTGCAAATATCCACATATTTGGCTTAATCTGATGACCCATAACTCCAACGTATGAGAACATATAGAAGCAACTATCACTAAACTTTTGAAATGAAGCATCAAAACAAGCATTATAATTGAAATCTATATAATTGGTATTTGTATTTAGTAAATACGTACCATACAATTCAGAAGAAGGATAAACAACTTCTGTATTTGTGTTATGGTTATTAGTATCTTTCTCTTCTTCATCTTTGCAAGAATATATTATGCAAAATGAAATAAACGTTATTGCAATTAAAACTATCTTTTTCATTTTAAACCTCCTTTAATTATTAGTAATTATCATACGTTTTGTCTCAACTTGTTTGTCTCCTATAACCAAAGAGTATAGATACATACCAGAGTTTAATTCAGAAGCATTTATTGTAATTGAGCCAAAGCCATTATTACTTCCTAATATATAGCTTAATAGCATTGTCCCCTGTAAGTTGAAAATATAAATATGTGCATTTGTTGTTCCCTCTGGTAAGAAATATTTTATTTCTGTTATTGTATTAAAAGGATTAGGCGTGTTTTGATAAAGGAAAGCATTAGCTAATACATTTTCATTATTGTTGTTCATAAGTAATTTCTTTGTATTACTATCACTACTAATACTACTACTATCAGAAAAATTAGTGTTTAAACATACTGAATCTGTGTTTAGTTCCAATTCCTTTATTTTCAAACTTTGAGCTCTTACTATTGAAGATTGTTCTTTCATTGCTTGCACTAAAACAGGAATAAGTCCAATGTAATCAACATAAGTGTTTCCATTTACATCTGTTTCTACTAATTCTGGAAATAATTCTTTCACCTGTTGGGCATCAAAACCATTCTTTTGTGGTGCATAATCCTTCATCTGCTTATCCCAAGTGTTAAAAAATGCTTCATCTGTTACTTCTTTATCAGTGTTAGATGAGCTTTGTGAAGAATCTTGTCCCAAAACACTATTTTGCAACGATTCACTCTTAGCTGAACTTGTATCAATAGATGATATTGTTGTTGATGGCCTACTTATGTTTGAAGATGATAGTGCCAAATTATAAGGTGTGTATTTATAAGTTAGTCCATCTAATTTTGTAATACGGTCATAAGAATTTTTTATACATGTTGCATCTTTCTGTACTTTGCTGTCAGTAGGTATCTTTAAACCTTGTGCTATAACTTCTGTGTTAACACACAAACCAAGATTGTTGCTCACATCAAAAGATAATATTTTATAATTATCGTCTCCACGACCATAAGTTAAAACGAATCCATTCTTCCCATGTAGCCATAATTTATCTGAATCCAAATTACTCCATTCTCCAATGAAGACATTCCACCCCCAATGGTCATACCGTCCAAAATCTCCAAAAGCAAGCTTACCTCCAGACTTATAATAACCTTGCCTTCCAAAAATGGAAGCTGATAACTTTTCGTATTCATCTTCATGTGGGTCATCACTTCTGTCTTGTCCAATGATTACTTTACCAACAGAACCTTTCACTTTTAATTGTCCAAAGGCTATATTTGTAGTTGTTAGTAATAGCATTCCACATGCTATTGTAAATAATATTATATGTCTATTCATTTATATTTATTTGTAAACTAAATTACCACTATTACAATGTTTTTCGTGGATTTGATGAAAAACATTATTTTACCCCTTACTGAATTGATTTCATTCTTCTGTGCAAAATAAATATGTGGAATACAATTGGCTTATATTTGTTTTCACTTGTGCAGCTATCACTCTAAAAGAATTATCAAAGAAGAAAAGCCAAATGAGTGGTAGCCCTTAACTGTCAAAATCGTTTTTGCCAATTAACCAAATATATTTGGAAGCATATTTGGAAAATGAAATACTTACATAATAACTTCTTTGCAATATATTTCTGGTATTGCAAAGCTTTATAGTTAATGATATATTGTTATTATGCCTTATCATGATTAAAGAGTTTATTTTAATAACTCTATTCCGGAGCAAATGTACAACTTATTTTTACATTCACAATACTTTTTTCATTTATTCTTTGTTTTTTTATTGCAATAAATAAAATCAGCTTCGTTTTGAGTGGTTGAAAACAGATAAGAAAATATCCTGCACTACAAAGAAATTGTAGTACAGGATATTTTTGTATTGCTTCGCTCTAATGCCAGTTAGTTACTGACCTATCTTGCGAATTTAAAATTAGAACCTAACCATACAGACTCATCGCCAAGGTTTTCTTCTATTCTCATCAACTGATTGTATTTGCAAATTCTATCAACTCTGCACATAGAGCCGGTTTTTATCTCACCAGTGTTCAGTGCAACAGAAAGGTCTGCGATTGTAGTATCCTCAGTCTCTCCACTGCGATGAGAAACTATAGCTGTGTAACCGTTTCTGTAAGCAAGATTAACAGCATTTATTGTTTCTGTCATTGTACCTATTTGATTTAGCTTTATAAGTATTGAGTTTGCAACTCCTTTGTCTATTCCCATTCTCAAACGGTCAGGATTTGTAACAAAAATATCGTCTCCTACAAGCTGAACTCTACCTCCTATTGTGTCTGTGAGAAGTTTCCAACCTTCCCAATCGTCTTCTGCCATACCGTCTTCCAAAGAGATGATTGGATATTTACTTGTCCAGTCTTTCCAATAGTCAACCATTTGTGAAGAAGTTAACTTGTCGCCACTTGATTTGTGAAGATGATAAACTTTTTCCTCCGGAATATAGAACTCACTTGAAGCTGGGTCAAGAGCAATGTAAACATCTTTGCCTTCTTTGTAACCTGCTTTTTTTATTGCTGTGAGTATAACTTCTATTGCCTGCTCATTACTCTTTAGGTTTGGAGCAAAACCACCCTCATCTCCTACATTTGTAGAATAGCCTTTGTCTTTCAATACACTTTTCAAAGTGTGGAAAACCTCAGCTCCTATCTGTATAGCATGAGAAAAAGAAGTCGCACCCACAGGCATAATCATAAACTCTTGAAAGTCTATTGAGTTGTCAGCATGTGAACCACCGTTAAGAATATTCATCATTGGGATTGGAAGAGTATTTGCATTCACACCACCAATATAGCGATATAACTCTTGATTTGTCTCAATTGCCCCTACTTTTGCACACGCTAAAGAAACGCCAAGTATAGCATTAGCGCCCAATTTTCCTTTGTTTTCTGTTCCGTCAAGCTCAATCATTTTGCTATCTATAGCATTCTGATCTTGAATATCCATACCTTTTAGCTCATCATTAAGAATTGTTTTGACGTTATTTACTGCTTGTTGAACCCCTTTCCCCATGAAGTAACTCTTGTCTCCATCTCTAAGCTCAACAGCTTCATGTACTCCAGTGGAAGCTCCTGATGGCACAGCAGCTCTTCCCACTGCTCCAGAATCTGAATAAGCTTCTACTTCTACTGTTGGATTGCCTCTTGAATCAAGAATTTGTCTTGAATGTAAACCTACTATTTGTCCCATAATCTTTTGTTGTATTTACTTGTTGTAAAATAATTAGGGTGCAAAGATAAAAAAATATCACTTCTTTGTACTCTTATTTCTAATTTTTATGTTCTTTTGAGCTTTTCCCCCTCCATTTGCTTGCGTGAAACGCTTTGAGTTACAATATAAACTCCCACAAACACAAGCACAGCTCCCAAAGCATTTGCCCAAGTAAAAGCATCTTGACCAATGATTATTGCAACCACACTGGCTACTAAAGGTTGCACATAATTATACATTGACATTGTTGTTGGACGAAGATTTTTCTGACCAATAGGAATAAGAAAATAAGTGAAAGAAGTAGCCATAAAGACAGTGTAAGCCACTTGCAAAAGCACCAAAGGTTTAATATGCACAAAATCTATTTGACCAACATTTCTCCAACAGAAAGGAAGCAATACCAAAGAGCCAAAAAGAAACATCCACTTCATCAGCACAACGGGGTTGAACTTAGCAACAAAATTCTTGAAGAAAACAAGATAAAACGCATAACTCAAAGAGCTAAGCAAACACAGAGAATTGCCAAGAATTTCCCCATGTCCAAAAGAGGCAACGCCCGAGTGGTTGAGAATTATGGTAATTGCACCACTACAACCCAAAACAACACCAATAACTTTTTTTGAAGTGATTGGCTCTCTCAAATGTATAGCGGCAATAATCATTGTTAGAATTGGAGTTATGGTAACAATAATAGAAGCATCTATGGAAGCCGTGGTCTTCAATCCCACAATATAGGTGAATTGGTTTATCACCACTCCAAAAAGTGAAGCAAAGAATAAAAATAAATAATCTTTCTTCTCCAGCTTTGGTGAAGGAATAAACGCAGATACTATCCAAAAGACAACACATGAGCCCAAAATTCTGAAATACGAAAGGGCGAAGGCATTTATCTGTCCACTTGCCAAAGCACTCTTAACTATATTAATGTTTAATCCAAAGACAATGTTAGCAATCAGAATAGCTATATGTCCTTTTGTTGCTCCTTTCATAGATGTTACTCTTTTTTGAAAGTGCAAAGATAGTTCTTTTTGCATAGAACAAAGGAACAGTTCTATTGTTTCTTTGTTCTAATTTTCCATTTTTTTGTTTGGCTAAATTGCATATCTATGTCAATAGTTTAAATTTTGATTTTATGGCAGTTACACTTTATTACAGCATAAAAAATGATCTTTTTTGAGTTGCAATATCAATTTTATTTTTATTTTTGTCGCTGATTAACACACTTGTTAAACATAATTGTTAGTTCAGTAATGAAAGAAGACAAAAACACAGAAAACAAAATACTTGCGGCGGCAGAACAAGAGTTTCTGAATAAAGGATTTGCAGCCACAAAAACAACAGAAATAGCCTCCAAGGCAGGAGTAACTCATGCGATGTTGAACTATTATTTTCGCACAAAAGAGAATTTGTTTAATAAAGTCTTTGAGCAGAAAGTGCATATTTTGGCTCAATCTGTCCGAAATTGTTTTCACAATCCAGATATTCCTTTTCTTGAGCGTCTTTCTTCTGGTATAGAAGCTCATTTTGACTTTTTAGTTCAAAATCCTTCCTTACCACGCTTTGTAATAAACGAAATAGTAAGCAATCCTCAAAGGCTAACCGTTTTTAAGGAGAAAATAATTTCTGTTCTCTCAGCAGAATTTATTTCAATTCAGAAAGAAATAGACTCTCTTAGCGAAAAAGGAGAGATACGAAGTATCAAAGCCCAAGATTTGATAATAAGCATTGTGTCTTTGAATGTTTTTATCTTCACTGTTTTGCCATTAGCTTCTATTTTGACTGACCAGCAAAACCAGAACATAGAAAAGATGTTATCCTCTCGCAAAGCAGAGAATGTAAAAACTATACTTGCAAGATTAAATCCAAAACAATAACAGCCATGAAACATTTTATCTTTTTATTAGTTTGTTTGGTGTTTAGTTATTTTGCCATGGCTCAAAGCACTCTTGAAGAGTGTCAGCAGTTGTCCCAGAAGAATTATCCACTCATAAGCAATTATGGATTGATTGACCAATCCTCTTCTTTTACAATTTCAAATGTGGCAAAGGCTTGGCTACCTCAGATTAGTTTTTCAGCACAAGCATCTTATCAATCAGATGTTACGTCTTTCCCTGACCAAATTATGCAAGTGTATCAAAAAATGGGAATAAACATTCACGCGCTCAACAAAGACCAATACAAATTAGCGCTTGATGTAAACCAAACTCTATGGGACGCAGGAGCCTCAAAGGCAAAAAGGAACATTGCCTTGTCTCAAGCTGAGGCTCAAAAAGCCTCATTAGATGTTGATATGTATGCAATAAGAATCAAGATTAACGATTTATTCTTTGGAGTGCTACTGCTCTATTCCCAATTAGAACAGAATAAATTAAGTCAAGAGCTTTTGAAAAGCAATTTGGCGCAAGTAAAAGCTATGGTTGCTAACGGCACAGCTATGCAATGCGAGGCAGATGCAATAGAAGCCGAATTGCTAACGCTTATGCAGCAAGAGGGAAAGATTTGTTCTTCTCGTGATGCTTTCTTACAAATGCTTTCTCTTTTCACTGGAAAGCAAATAACTTCAATCAAAGAGCCAGAAGAAGCAAATATTCAAGTGCAAGATTGCTCACGTGAAGAATTAGTTTATATTGAAAAACTCAATGAAAGCATCTCAGCCCAAGAGAGCCTAATCAAATCCTCTACCCTACCACAGTTATACGCTTCTTTTCAGGGTCTGTATGGTAATCCGGGATTAAACTTCTTCAAAGATATGACTCAGAATAAATGGAGTTTAAACTATATTGCCGGCATAAAGTTTCAATGGAATTTTGGAGCCTTTTACACAAAAAGCAATAATTTACAAGCTCTCAAAATAGCAAGAGCACAAAACGAAACACAACGCCAAACATTTCTTTTCAACAATAAAATACAAGCCACTTCACAACAAAGAGAGATTGCACGCTTGCGTAAAGAGATAGAAAACGATAATCAAATTGTTTCCCTGCGAGCCTCTGTTCGCAAGGCTTATGAGTCCAAGTTAGCAGGAGGAACAATAAACATTACAGAACTTTTGCAACAGATAACAGCCGAAAGCATTGCCAAAAACAACGAAGCCTCACACCACATTGAACTATTGAAAAATATTTACGATTTGAAATACATATTAAACAAATAATCAGTCATGAAACACATAATAACAATATTGACCCTCGCAACTCTATTTGTTGCATGCTCACACAAAGATGATTTTGATGCCACTGGCACATTTGAATCCACAGAGGTAACCCTTTCCACCGAAGCTGCAGGACGCATTTTGTCCTTACCAGTACAAGAAGGCGACCCTATTTGCTCAGGAAATCAAATAGGAGCCATAGATTCTACACAACTTTATTTGAGCAAACTACAATTACTCAAAAACATTAAGTCTATATCTGCCTCAAGACCAAATGTGGCAAAACAAATAGCAACAACCATAGAACAGATTGCCAAACAAAAGACAGAGAAAAAAAGAGTAGAGAATCTTTTACGTTCAAATGCTGCCACACAAAAGCAATTAGATGACATAAATTCAAATATTCGTGTGCTTGAAAGCCAACTTGCAGCACAAAAATCCTCATTACAAAACAGCACAGAAAGTATCAATGCTCAAATGTCAGCCTTAGATATTCAAATAGCACAAATTGAAGACAAGTTATCAAAATGTCGTATTATCTCTCCTTTAAATGGAATAGTGTGTGCAAAATATGCCCAGGCGGGAGAGCTGGCCACAGTTGGCAAACCAATATTAAAAATAGCCAATTTGTCCCAAATGTATCTGCGTGCTTATGTTAGCTCAGAGCAACTTGCAAATCTAAAAATTGGGCAACAAGTAAATGTAGAAGCTCAGTTTGGAAGGAGCAACAATCGCAAATACAAAGGCAGAATTGTCTGGATTGCTTCTCAGAGTGAATTTACTCCAAAAAATATTCAGACAAAAGACTCTCGAGCAGATATGGTTTATGCTATAAAAATAGCTGTTAGCAATGACGGATATATTAAAATAGGCACTTATGCACAAGTTTTATTCTAATCTTTTTAGACAATGAACGCAATAGATGTAAATAACATATCAAAATCTTATGCAAACCTTAAGGCTCTCAATAATATATCTTTTTGTGTCAATCAAGGAGAACTCTTTGGGCTCATAGGCTCAGACGGAGCTGGCAAAAGCACAATGTTTCGTATACTTACCACTCTACTATTACCTGATAGTGGTAGTGCAAGAGTTGAAGGCTTTGACACAGTTAAAGACTACAAGCAAATACGTTCTTGTATTGGCTACATGCCCGGCAAATTCTCTTTGTACCCAGACCTAACTGTAAGAGAAAATATAGAGTTATTTGCCTCCGTTTTCAACACCACTCCAGAGACTAACCGCTCTCTTATCAATGATATCTATATTCAAATAGAGCCTTTCAACTCTCGCCGTGCTGCAAAGTTATCCGGTGGAATGAAACAAAAACTTGCTCTTTGCTGTGCTCTTATCCATGCACCAAAGGTTTTGTTTCTTGATGAGCCAACAACGGGTGTAGACCCTGTTTCTCGTAGTGAGTTTTGGCAAATGTTACACCATTTGAAAGAAAAAGGGATAACAATCATGGCTTCCACTCCTTACATGGACGAAGCTCGGCAGTGTGAGCGTATTGCTTTTATTAGCAATGGTGAGATTTTGCAAACTGCAAGTCCAAAAGAAATCGTTTCTTCTTTTGGAGAGGTTTTGTATTCTGCCACAAGCAACAATATGCACTCAATGCTAAAAGATATACGCTCATTCAAAGGAGTGAAAAGTGCTTATGCTTTTGGACAGTCACATCACTTCACAATTACCAATAAAAGTTTTGAAATGAAAGCCTTGCTCTTACTCTTAGAAAACAAAGGCTACAAAGACATAACAATACAAGCCATAGAACCAACAATAGAAGACTGTTATATGAAAATTGCGCAATGACACCAAACACAACAACAGACAATAAAGTTATTTCAGTAAAGAACCTCACAAAAAGGTTTGGCTCTTTTGTTGCCGTTGATCATATTTCTTTTGATGTAGCAAAAGGAGAGATTTTCGGTTTCTTAGGAGCTAACGGCGCTGGTAAAAGCACAGCAATGCGTATTCTGTGTGGGCTTTCTCTACCTTCAGAAGGCATTGGCACTGTTGCCGGATACGATATTTGGAAACAGACAGAGGGAATAAAACGTTCCATCGGCTACATGAGTCAAAAGTTTTCCCTGTACGAAGACCTAACTGTCAGAGAAAACATACGTCTTTTTGCCGGTATTTATGGAATAAAGACAAAAGCGATAGCTCCAAAAACAAGAGCCTTGCTTGAAGAGTTAGATTTTCTCTCAAATGCAGACACCCTGGTTAGTCGTTTGCCTCTGGGTTGGAAACAAAAACTGGCTTTTTCTGTGGCAATATTTCACTTGCCTCAAATAGTATTCTTAGATGAACCCACAGGAGGAGTAGACCCAGTAACAAGGCGTAAATTTTGGGAAATGATTTACTCCGCCTCTGACAAAGGTATAACAGTATTTGTAACAACTCACTATATGGATGAGGCAGAATACTGCGACAGAGTGTCAATAATGGTAGATGGTCGCATAGAAGCTCTTAATACTCCAAAGGAACTAAAGAAACAATTTTCAAGTCAATCAATGGAGCAAGTGTTTCACTCTCTGGCTCGCAAAGCACAAAGAATATAGTCTATGAAGCGATTTGCTTATTTTGTCAAAAAAGAATACCTTCATATTTTGCGAGATTGGCGAACAATGCTTATTTTGCTTGGTATGCCTATTGTGGAGATTATTTTGTTCGGTTTTGCTATTTCTACAGAGATAAGAGGCATCAATTTAGTTGTTGTCTCACCAATGCAGAGTGAAAACATAAGACAGATAACAAATAAAATTGATGCTAACGAATATTTCCATGTCATAGGCTCCACTCCTTCGGTGGAAAAAGCTCAAGCCTTGATTAAAAAAGGTGATGCAGATATCATTTTACGTTTCCCTGCAGATTTTGAGCGTTCAATAACGCAAGGAAATCTTGCATCACAGATTATTGTTGATGCTTCCAACCCAAATATTGCTCTTTCGCAACAAATGTATCTTCAAGGCATTGTCTCTTCTTATTTCTCACAAAAGACAAATAACCTTTCTGCTAAACCAAACATACAAGTAAATTCGCACATGATGTACAATCCACGTATGGAAAGCTCTTATAATTTTGTGCCGGGCATATTGGGTTTGATAATGATTATAATCTGTGCAATGATGACTTCAATCTCTATTGTAAGAGAAAAAGAAACAGGCACAATGGAGCTTCTGCTAACTTCACCAATAAGAGCATGGAATATCATTGCAGCCAAAATGATTCCTTATTTCACTCTTTCTTGTATCAATCTTATTGCTATTTTGCTTTTGTCAAGATTTGTGTTAGACGTTCCAATGGCTGGTAGTCTATTTTGGATACTTACCATCTCCATTATTTACATTCTGCTTTCCTTAGCTTTAGGTCTGCTAATTTCAACCCTTGTTAAAACTCAAATGGTGGCAATGCTCTGCTCTGCAATGTTACTTATGCTGCCTATTCTTTTGCTCTCTGGCATGCTATTCCCAATAGAAAGCGCACCAAAACTCTTTCAATGGATTTCTTGTACAGTTCCTGCTCGTTGGTACATTGATGCTATGAGAAAACTAATGATTGAAGGAGTGAGTATAAAGTATGTACTCAAAGAGATGACAATTCTTATATGTATGACAGGGGGTTTGATTACTCTTTCTTTGTATAATTTCAAAAACCGTTTGTAGCTCTATGCTGAGATTTCTATTAGAAAAAGAATTTAAACAGTTTGCTCGCAATTCATTCCTGCCTAAACTTGTTATTATGTTTCCTATAATGATTATGGTGGTCTTGCCATGGGTTGCAACAATGGATATTAGTGGGGTGAGTTTGAGTGTTGTTGACAAAGATAACTCTTCACTATCCAAAAGGCTAATTCGCAAAATAGAAGCTTCAAAATACTTTTCTATTTGCAACATAAGCTCCTCTCACACTAAAGCCATTAACGATATGGAATACGGAAAGAGCGACATAATACTTGAATTACCAAACGATTTCTCAAATAAAATAAACAGAGGCGAGAGTGTGCAAGTGTTAGTTCTTGCAAACTCTGTCAATGGCACAAAAGGCTCTTTGGGTAGCAACTATCTGTCTTCAATAATCTCAGGTTTTGCCTCAGAGCTGGCAGCTGAAAATGGCTATACAAACTCTTCAGGCGCAAATCTCTCGGTTTACAATCTCTACAACCCCACACTGAACTACCGACAGTTTATGATACCTTCGTTTATGGTGATAATAATTCTTATGTTGTGCGGTTTCTTGCCGGCACTTAACATTGTAAGCGAAAAAGAAAAAGGGACAATAGAACAAATAAATGTAACACCTGTTGGTAAGTTTCAATTCATAATGGCAAAGCTAATTCCTTATTGGATAATTGGCTTTGTAGTGGTAAGCATCTGCTTTCTACTCTCATGGATTATTTATGGCTTTATTCCTTTGGGTAGTTTTGTTGTCATTTACGCGGCAGTGGCTGTGTTTGTCTTGGTGATGTCAAGCTTTGGGCTAATTGTGTCAAATTATTCGCAAACCATGCAACAATCAATGATGGTTATGTTCTTTTTTGTTTTAGTTTTCAATCTCATGAGTGGGCTTTTTACTCCTGTGCGTTCAATGCCTGATTGGGCACAATGGATTGCTGCACTTTCGCCTCCTCGTTATTTTGTAGACATTATGAGAGGTGTTTATCAGAAAGGCTGTAGCTTTGCTGACTTATGGACTCAATTTGCCTGGCTGCTTGCCTTCGCTGTTGTATTGGGTGCTTTTGCTATATTCTCTTACCGCAAAAGAGCATAAAGTGATTTCTTTATGTTCTATCTATTGCAAATAAAAATTCAAGACTCTTGTTTTACAAAATAAATTCCTATCTTTGCCACAAGAAAACACACAAATACCCAAAAAGTTATGAAAAAGACAATAGTATTTTTTTACTTATGCATTGCAATGGCTTTTGTTTCTCTTGCTCAACAGCCACAAGACACTCTTGCAGTACAAAGCACAATCAGTGGAACAATAATTGACCAGAAGACAAAAGAACCACTGCCTTTTGTAAATATACTTTTGTATAAAGGCGAAAAATCTAATCCGATTAGATGGGCACAAACAGACGAACAAGGGCATTTCAAAATATCTGTCCTTGCACCAAAAGGAGATTATTCTCTTGTTGCGTGTTTTGTAGGTTACGAATCTGAGACTATTCAATACATTTCTCTTCCATCAAAAGAGTTCTCTAATATTTCCATTGCATTAAAAGAATCAAAAATCCATGAAAATCCTATTAAGGATATTTTTATCCACTCATATAACCTACCTCTTGGTACAACAATAATTACTTTTGATAATTTCAGTGGTAACTCTTTTGAATCTATTCAAAGCTTTTACACTTATGAATATTAATTTTTGCAATGAAGTCTTACATCTGTCTTATTAGCAAAAAACTCACTATCTTTGCCAAAAGACAATAGTATTCTTTTACTTGTGCTTTTGTTTGGCGTGCTTATTTCAAGGCACTCTATACTGTCTCTTATAATCTATTATTGGTTTATCTTTCATTTTTACCTCGCTATGCCTTAGGCTTTCACGCATAACAATAATTCCCGTAACCTCTGCAAGTATGCTGCCTACTGTTGCGCTCTACTCCTTTGGTTTATCCTCTTACAGTAAAGCCTTTCTTTGTTTTAGAAAAATAGAACAAAGAGATAATTGACTCTTTCTTTGTTTTAGTAGCAACAAGATGGCATGTTGTGGAAATAAAACAGTGTTTGCGCGCGCGGAAACAAAGAAATAATCGCTCAACATGGCATGTTGTCATTGCTAAGTCTTTGTTTTAGTTTTCTGCTTTCAGAATCCAATTTTTCAAAGCAAAGAAAGAATTTACTAAAAGAAATATTTTTACATCACAAAAAGAAAGTTGACGACATTTTTGTTTTTAAACCCCTTGCCCAAATCCTAAAATTCTCAGCCCTCTGAATGTTAAAAACCTTTATAGTCTTGACTACCATAGTTAATTCCATAAAATCAAAGGTACAAAAAAAGGTCTGTTGCAAATAATGCAACAGACCTCTGTCATATTTGAAAAAATATTATTCAGCTTTTTCTGCTGGAGTCTCTTCTGCCTTTGGAGCCTCTGGAGCCTCTTGTGTATCAACAGGAGCTTCTGTCTCTGTTGCAGCTTTCTTAGAACGAGAACGACGAGTAGTCTTAGCCTTTGGTGCCTTTGCTTCCTTCAATAAATTCTCATTGTAGTCAACAAGTTCCATCATTGCCATTTCTGAACCGTCTCCAAGTCTGCGTCCTATCTTCAAAATCCTTGTATAACCACCGTTACGAGTAGCAACCTTTTGAGCAACTTCTCTAAAAAGCTCTGTTACGGCTTCTTTGTCTTGCAAATAACTGAATACTACTCTTCTTTGGTTAGTTGAATCTGTCTTAGACTTTGTTATCAATGGTTCTACATACTTTCTCAAGGCTTTAGCCTTTGCTAATGTAGTCTCTATTCTTTTATGTATTATCAAAGATGAAGCCATATTTGAAAGCATTGCTGCTCTGTGAGCTGATGTCCTTGATAAGTGATTTACTTTACAACCGTGTCTCATTTCTCTTATTCTTTTTCTAATTTATATTTCGCAATACTCATTCCAAACTCCAAACCTTTGCTTTTTACAAGGTTTTCTAATTCAGACAAAGACTTTCTTCCAAAATTGCGGAACTTTAATAAGTCTGCCTTATTGTAAGCTACTAACTCTCCAAGTGTCTCAACTTCTGCGCTCTTTAAACAGTTCAAAGCTCTTACAGACAAATCCATATCTGTAAGTTTTGTCTTCAAAATTTGACGTACATGTAATGTATTCTCATCAAACTCATCTGTCAAAGGCTTAGACTCTGGTTGAATAGCTATTTTCTCATCAGAGAAAAGCACAAAGTGTTGAATAAGTATTGAAGCTGCATCTGTCAGTGCTTGCTGAGGAGCAATTGAACCATCTGTAGTGATTTCAAAAATCAATTTTTCATAATCAGTCTTTTGCTCTACACGATAGTTATCAACTGCAAACTTAACGTTCTTTATTGGAGTATAAATAGAATCTATTGCTATTGTATTTATAACATCGTTTGGCTTCTTGTTCTCTTCAGCAGGAACATAACCTCTACCTTTTTCTATGTTAAGGTCTATCACCAGTTTTACACTTGGTTCCATATGACATATCTCAACATCAGTATTTAGCACTTGGAAATTGTTTAAATACTTGTTTATGTCGCCTCCCTTGAACACATTTTTATCTTTTATAGTGAAATGAATGTTTTCACACTCCTCACCAGGAATTTGTTGTTTAAAGCGAAGTTGCTTAAGGTTTAAGATTATCTCTGTCATATCTTCAATCACTCCAGGAATGGTTGCAAACTCATGGTCTACACCCTCTATTCTTATGGAAGTAATTGCATAACCCTCTAAGGAAGATAACAATATACGGCGCAAAGCATTACCGATTGTCATTCCATATCCAGGTTCAAGTGGACGAAATTCAAACTTTCCAAATGAATTGTCCGACTCTATCATTATAACCTTGTCAGGTTTTTGAAAAGCTAATATGGCCATTTTTATTTTATTTATTACTTAGAATACAATTCAACGATTAATTGTTCCTGGATATTTTCAGGAATATCTGCTCTTTCAGGATAAGACATAAACTTACCGCTCATTGAAGAGGCATCAAATTCAAGCCAAGGATAGTGATTTACTCTTCCTTCCAAAGAATCTGTAATTATTTCCAAAGACTTAGACTTTTCTCTTACACCAATAATATCTCCCGGTTTAATCATATAAGAAGGTATGTTAACCAAATTACCATTTACAACTATATGACGGTGTGATACTAATTGACGAGCTTGGTTTCTTGTTTTTGCAATTCCTAAACGGAAAACAACATTATCCAAACGAGACTCAATCAATTGTAATAACACTGTACCTGTAACACCACCTTTGCGGGCAGCCTTATCAAATAGGTTACGGAATTGTTTTTCAAGTAAGCCATAAGTATATTTAGCTTTTTGCTTTTCCATTAACTGAGTACCATACTCAGATTGTTTAGGTCTTCTTTTGCTTTGTCCATGTTGACCTGGGCGATAACTCTTTCTATCAAGAGTTTTGTCAGCTCCAAAGATTGGTTCTTTAAATCTTCTTGCTACTTTTGTTTTTGGACCAGTATATCTTGCCATAATTCTCTATCTTCTTTTTAATCAATTAACTTACACACGTCTTCTTTTAGGAGGACGACAACCATTATGTGGTATAGGTGTTACATCTGTTATTTCCATAACTTCTATACCTGAAGTACTTATTGCCCTAATAGCTGACTCACGGCCTGCTCCTGGACCCTTCACATATACTTTTACCTTACGCAAGCCATAATCAAATGCTTTCTTTGAACAATCTTCTGCTGCAACTTGTGAAGCATAAGGAGTATTTTTCTTTGAACCCCTAAATCCCATTTTACCTGCAGATGACCATGAAATAACTTGTCCTGCATTATTAGTCAAGGATACTATACAATTATTGAAAGAAGCAAAGATGAACGCTTTTCCTTGTGGTTCAACTTTTACAACTCTTTTCTTTGTAGGTTTAGCACTTTTTGCCATACTTTTCTCTAATTTTCTCTTTTAATTTCCTATCACAGATGTTTCTAAAAATAATATTGTAGGTAATCCACATCCGTTTTTCTTTTTTTACTACTTAGTTGCCTTCTTCTTGTTTGCAACTGTTTTCTTCTTTCCTTTACGAGTACGAGCATTGTTTTTTGTGCTTTGTCCACGCAAAGGTAATCCAATACGATGACGGATTCCACGGTAACAACCAATATCCATCAAACGCTTAATGTTCATTTGAACTTCTGAACGTAATGCTCCCTCTACCTTTACTTCGTTATTAATAACTGTACGAATAGCATTTTGTTCATCATCAGTCCATTCACTTACCTTCTTGTCTTCACTTATGCCAGCTTTTTTTAAGATTTGAGCTGAAAGGCTTCTGCCTATTCCATAAATGTATGTCAAGCCTATAACTCCTCTTTTGTTTTTTGGTAAGTCAATACCTGCAATTCTTGCCATATACTTATTCTAATTGTTAGTTTTATTAATTCCTTTTTTCGTTACTATAAGAATCAACCTTGTCTTTGTTTAAACTTTGGATTCTTCTTGTTGATAACATAAACAACACCTTTTCTACGTACTACAATACATTCTGGTGAACGTTTCTTTACTGATGTCTTGACTTTCATGGTCGTAACTTAATTTTATTGTTTATTATTCTATTATTTGTGCCTGTAAGATATCCGTCCCTTAGTCAAATCGTAAGGAGACATTTCTACTTGTACCTTATCACCTGGTAATATTTTAATATAGTGCATACGCATCTTTCCAGAAATATGTGCAATGATTACATGTCCATTCTCCAACTCTACCTTAAACATTGCATTTCCTAAAGACTCTATTACTGTGCCATCTAATTGTATTGATGCCTGCTTTGCCATATTAAACTAATACTAAATTATTATTTCCTTTAATTGCTTCTTCTATTGCCTCAAAAGATGAGAGTATTTCTGCTCCATCTTTTGTTACTGCTACATCGTGTTCAAAGTGTGCTGCCCAAGAATAATCTCTTGTTCTACATGTCCAACCGTCTTTTTCAAATACAACAGCTTTATCTTTCATTGTAACCATAGGTTCTATGGCTATAATCATACCTTCTTTGAACTTAATACCATTTCCTTTTCTACCATAGTTCAAAACCTCTGGGTCTTCGTGCATTTTATGTCCAACACCATGACCACATAATTCTCTAACTATACCGTATCCAAAACTCTCACAGTAAGTCTGTATTTCATTTCCTAAATCTCCTAAACGGTTTCCAACTTTTACTGTTTGTATTCCGTTATAGAGTGATTGCTTTGTAACCTTTAGTAGTTGTTTTGCATCTTCACTCACTCCTTGCAAAGCAAATGTGTAAGCAGAATCACCAACCCAACCATTCAATGTTGTTCCACAATCTATTGAGACGATGTCTCCTTCTTTGATTACCTTATTCTTGCTTGGTATACCATGAACAACAACTTCGTTGACTGATATGCAAAGAGAGGCTGGATAATCATAGTAGCCCTTAAATGTAGGAGCTGCTCCATTAGAACGAATAAACTCTTCTGCTAACTTATCCAAAGTAAAAGTATCAACTCCTTCTTTGATACTCTTACTTACTTCTGCTAGTGTTTTTCCCACTAGCAGTGCAGCTTGTCTTTCTTGTTCTATTTCTTCCTCTGTTCTTGTATGAATCATATTTCAAAAATATCTCCTAAATAAATGTAGGAGACTACATATTTGAACGTCCTTTTATTCTTCCTGACTTTGTCAATCCATCATAGTGACGCATTAACAAGTGGCTTTCTATTTGTTGCAAAGTATCCAATACAACGCCAACTAAAATCAACAATGATGTACCTCCAAAGAATTGTGCGAACTGTGTATTGACATTAAACAATCTCACAATTGCTGGCATAATTGCTACAAAAGCCAAAAATATAGAACCAGGAAGAGTAACCTTTGAAAGTACATTATCAAAAAATTCCTCTGTTTTCTTTCCTGGTTTAACACCAGGAATGAAACCTCCATTTTTCTTCATATCATCTGACATTTGTTTTGGATTGATTGCAATTGCTGTATAGAAGTATGTAAATATAATTGTTACCACTGCAAATATCAAATTATACCAAAATCCATTAAAATCTGATAATGCAGCCTTAACTCCTTGCAAACCTTCTGAACTAGAAAAACCAAATATTGTTACAGGGATAAACATAATTGCCTGAGCAAAAATGATTGGCATAACTCCTGCAGCGTTTACTTTTATAGGTATATATTGGCGTGCTCCACCATATTGCTTGTTACCGATTATTCTCTTAGCATATTGTACTGGAATTTTTCTTGTTCCTTGAACTAAAAGAATACACATCATAATAACGATTAACAAGAATACAAGTTCAACAAAGAATATTACAAGTTGTCCTCCTTGTTCTTCCATTCTTGAGGCAAACTCTGCAAACAATGCAAATGGCAAACGTGCAATAATACCTATCATAATCAATAATGAGATACCATTACCAATGCCCTTATCAGTAATTCTCTCACCAAGCCACATAACAAACAGAGTTCCACAAGTAAGCATGATTGATACTGGCAAAGTCCAGTTCATAAAGTTTAAGCTATCGCTTCCTGTGATACTGTAAATAGTTGCTCCTTGAAGTTGATAACGTAAATTTGCCAAATAAGCAAAAGATTGAAATATTGTTACTGCAATTGTCAACCATCTTGTTATCTGGTTTATCTTATTCATTCCACTTTCACCCTCTTTCTGCATTTTTGAAAAATATGGAACAACCATTGTCAACAACTGCATAACAATAGAAGCTGTGATATATGGCATAATACCCAAAGCAAAAATAGAGGCATTAGAAAAGGCACCTCCAGAAAACATGTTTAACAATCCTAAAACTCCATCTTTTGTTTGGGCTTGTAAGTTTGATAAATCACTTGGATTGATACCTGGCAACACAACAAAAGAACCTATTCTATAAATAAGAACAAGCCCTAATGTATAAAGGATTCTTTGTCTAAGATCCTTTATGTTCCAAATATTTTTGAGTGTATTGATAAGTCTCTTCATTATTTTTCGTTTAGATTATTGTTACAACGCCACCTTTTGCTTCAATGGCTTCTTTTGCTGACTTTGAGCAAGCATTTACTGAGACATTGACTTTAGCTGTTAATTCACCTCTTCCTAAGACTTTTACTTTGTCTTGAGCAGACATTAAACCACATTCTTTTAAAACGTCCAATGTTACATCAGAATAATGTTTCTCTTCAACAAGAGAATTCAATGTATCCAAATTAATAACTGAATATTCTATTCTATTTATGTTCTTAAAACCAAATTTTGGCAAACGTCTATATATAGGCATCTGTCCTCCCTCAAATCCTATCTTGCGAGAATATCCAGATCTTGACTTTGCTCCTTTCATACCACGTGTTGATGTACCACCTCTTCCAGAGCCTTGTCCTCTACCTATTCTCTTGCGATTTTTTGTTGCACCTTGTGCAGGCTTTAGATTACTTAAATCCATGATTATCTTGTTTTTTAAGTATTGTTTCTATTAAATTTCCTCTACTTTAACTAAATGACTTACCTTATCTATCATTCCCTGAATTTGAGGTGTCAATTCATGTTCTCTGTATTGGCTTATCTTCCTTAATCCTAAAGAAGCCAACGTTCTCTTTTGTGTGAGCGTTCTTCCTATGCCACTTTTTACTTGTGTTACTCTTACTCTCATCTCCTAATTGATTTTAGCCATTAAACACTCTATCCATTTCAATTCCTCTAAGTTTTGCAACTGTATAAGGATCTTTTATCTGTATCAACGCATTGATTGTAGCTTTTACTACACTATGAGGATTTGATGAACCCTTAGACTTAGCCAGCACGTCTTTTACTCCAACACTTTCCAATACAGCACGCATAGCACCACCAGCTATAACTCCTGTTCCTGGTGCAGCTGGTTTAAGAAAAACTCTTGCTCCAGAATATTTGCCTATTTGTTCGTGTGGCAATGTCCCTTTTAAAACAGGAATCTTTATTAAATTCTTCTTAGCATCATCTGCTCCTTTTGCAATAGCTGCTGCAACTTCTTTAGCTTTTCCAAGTCCATAACCAACGATACCATCACCGTTTCCTACCACAACTATAGCAGAGAAACTAAATGTTCTACCTCCCTTAGTTACTTTTGTAACTCTGTTTACATGTACAAGTCTATCTTGCAATTCAATCTCGCTTGACTTTACTTTCTTTACGTTTAAATCTGCCATATCTCTTAGAATTTTAAGCCTCCTTCGCGTGCTGAGTTAGCTAATGATTTTACTCTTCCATGATATAGATAACCATTTCTATCAAATACTACTGTTTCTATACCTACTGTTTTTGCTCTTTCTGCAATCAACTTTCCAACAGACTTTGCAATATCCATCTTTGTTCCTTCTTTACTAAAGGACTTCTCTGAAGAAGAAGCGGATGCCAAAGTTATATGATTAGTATCATCTACTATCTGAGCATATATTTCCTTATTGCTTCTGAAAACTGTTAAACGTGGTTTTTCTTTTGTTCCGCTAATTTTGTTGCGAATACCCAGTTTTAATCTCAATCTTCTATTTACTTTATTATTTGCCATTTATTTTCGGATTATAGTTTTTCCAACAAATTACTTAGCAGCCGCCTTACCAGCTTTTCTACGAACTTCCTCACCTTGGAATCGAATACCTTTTCCTTTATATGGTTCAGGCTTACGCAATGAACGTATCTTTGCAGCGACCTGTCCTAAAAGTTGTTTATCATAACACTTCATGATAATCAAAGGATTCTTTCCTTTCTCTGTTATTGTTGTTACTTTTATCTCATCAGGTAATTCAAAAAATATGTTATGTGAATATCCTAATGCTAATTCTAACACTTGTCCATTGGCTTGAGCTTTATATCCCACACCAATTACCTCTTGTACTGTTTGAAAACCTTCAGAAACACCTTTTACCATATTTGCAATCAATGCTCTATATAAACCATGCATTGCTTTATGACGTTTTTGGTCAGATTGTCTTTCCAACATTATTGTATTGTTCTCTACTTTTATAGTAATACAAGAGTCAACATTTTGTGTTAAAGTCCCAAGAGCTCCTTTTACAGTTACAACATTATTGTCTTTAACTGAAATTTCAACCCCCTTGGGAAGGCTTATCGGTAATTTACCTATTCTTGACATCTATATTTCTCCTTTTATTTTTTAGCTAATATAACAGATTACTTCTCCACCAATATTCAGCGTTCTTGCCTCTTTATCTGTCATCAAACCTTTAGAAGTTGAAATAATTGCAATTCCTAAACCATTTAATACACGTGGCAGCTCTGTTGCACCAACATATTTCCTTAAACCTGGACTACTTACTCTTGTCAACTTAGACATTGCTGACTCTTTTGTCATAGGATTATATTTCAAAGCTATCTTTATTGTTTGTGGAAAAACATCTTCCTCAAACTTATAATTCAGAATATATCCTTTATCAAAAAGAATCTTTGTAATCTCCTTTTTCATCTTAGAAGCTGGAATTTCTACAACTCTATGCTTTGCTAAAGATGCATTTCTCAATCGAGTCAAATAATCTGCAATTGGATCTGTTGTCATATCTTCTTTTCTTTATTTTCTGTTTTTACCAACTTGCTTTTTTTACGCCAGGTATTAATCCAGCTAAAGCCATTTCTCTAAAATTAATACGAGAGATTCCAAATTGCCTCATATATCCTTTTGGACGTCCTGTTAATTTACATCTATTGTGTAAACGTACAGGTGAAGCATTTTTAGGCAATTTTTGAAGTCCTTCATAATCACCAGCTTCTAATAAGGCTGATCTTTTAGTTGCATACTTTGCAACCATTTTTTCTCTTTTGCGTTCTCTTGCTTTGATTGATTCTTTTGCCATATTAAATTAACTGTTTTGATTTTTAAATGGGAACCCAAATGCTTTCAATAAAGACAAAGCCTCATTGTCTGTTTTTGCAGATGTTACAAATGTAATATCCATACCTTGCAAATGATTGATTTTGTCTATATCTATTTCTGGAAATATGATTTGTTCTGTTATACCAAAAGTATAATTTCCTCTTCCGTCAAAACCTTTATCACTAATTCCTCTAAAATCTCTAATTCTAGGAATTGAAGCAGAAATCAATCTGTCAAGGAATTCATACATTCTATCTCCTCTTAATGTTACTCTCACACCAATTGGCATTCCTTTTCTTAAGTGAAAATTAGAAATATCTTTCTTTGACTTTGTTGCCACTGCTTTTTGTCCAGCAATAACACTCATTTCTTCAATTCCCTTATCTATAACTTTTTTGTCTACTACTGCAGTTTTCCCCAATCCTTGATTTAAAGAAATCTTCAACAAACGAGGGACTTGCATTACAGTCTTATAGTCATATTCTTTTGCTAGTGCAGATATTATATTTTCTTTATATATCTGCTTTAATCTTGGTGTATATGCCATTACTTAATTACCTCCCCTGTTTTTTTAGAATAACGCTCTAATTTATTAGTCTTTTCATCTAATCTTCTTCCAATCTTTGTTGCTTGACCCTTTGAGTCAACAAACATCAAATTAGAAATATGAATAGAAGCTTCCTTTTCTATAATGCCACCTTGTGTGTTTTTAGGACTTGGTTTAGTATGTTTCTTAACCTTATTTACTCCCTCAACTATTGCTCGGCACTTCTTAGGATATACTACAAGGACTCTTCCTGTCAAACCTTTTGATTCACCAGAAATAACCTTTACCATATCACCTTTTTTAATATGCAATTTCATATTTTTACTTGTTTTTTGCTGTTATAATACTTCAGGAGCTAATGAAATTATCTTCATAAGTTGCTTATCACGCAACTCTCTTGCAACAGGTCCAAAAATACGAGTACCCTTTAATTCATTATTTGGAGTTAAAAGTACACACGCATTATCATCAAAACGAATATATGAACCATCTTGACGCCTTAATTCTTTTTTTGTTCTGACAACAACAGCTTTTGAAACTGTACCTGCTTTTACTCCACCAGAAGGAATGGCATCTTTAATAGCAACAACTATTTCATCCCCAATAGTAGCATATCTTTTCTTCGTTCCACCAAGAACTCTTATGCAAAGTACGCTTTTTGCTCCACTATTATCAGCAACAACTAATCTTGATTCTTGTTGTATCATGTTATTTAGCTCTTTCTATTATTTCAACTAATCTCCAACATTTATTCTTACTCAATGGTCTTGTCTCCATTATTCTGACAACATCTCCCATATTGCACTCATTCTTCTCATCATGAGCCATAAATTTGGAACTTCTTTTTACGAATTTCTCGTATTTTGGGTGCATAACCTTTCTTTCAACTAAAACACGAATAGTTTTATCCATCTTATTGCTGATAACTACACCTATTCTCTGTTTTCTTAAATTTCTTTCCATTTTTCTGTTTAGGTTTTATTTATTATCAACTGATTTATTTACTAATTCACGTCTTCTCAATTCAGTCATCATTCTAGCAACATCTCTTCTTGATTCCTTGATTTTATTAGGATTCTCTAATGGAGTTACTGCATGATTAACATTCATTTTATTTAACTGCATCTTGCTTACAGTTAGCCTTTCCTGCAACTCTGTGTCTGAAAGTTCTTTTATTACATTGTTGTTTTTCATCTTCTACTATTCTTTATTATTCTTCAACGTAATCTCTTCTTACAATAAACTTTGTAGCAATAGGTAATTTCTGTGCAGCTAAACGCATAGCTTCTTTTGCAATTTCCATTGGAACGCCATCTGCCTCAAATAAGATAGAACCAGGTCTAACTCTTGCAACAAAATATTCTGGTGCCCCTTTACCTTTACCCATACGAACTTCGTTTGGTTTCTTTGTAATCACTTTATCTGGAAATATACGAATCCATATTTGTCCTTCACGTTTCATGTAACGAGTAACTGCTTGACGAGCTGCTTCTATTTGACGGCTTGTAATAAAACTCTTTTCCAAAGCTTTCATTCCAAAACTACCAAAAGATATTTCGTATCCACGATGAGCAAGACCTTTGATTCTTCCTTTTTGTGCTTTTCTAAATTTTGTCTTTTTAGGCTGTAACATTATCGTACAATATTTGTCTTGTTAACTAATCTTGTTGTTTTTTTCTACGTGGACGCAAATTCATATTTGCAGGGTGTTGCATGCCACCATGAGACTCCTTTTGAATTCCTCCAACAGTGGAAGAAACAAGTTCACGTTTTCCATAAACAATACCTTTACATATCCAAACTTTTATACCTATGCGACCATAAGTAGTATGAGCTTCTGTCTGTGCGTAATCAATATCTGCTCTTAAAGTATGAAGTGGTGTTCGTCCTTCTTTGTAATGCTCTGTCCTTGCCATTTCAGCACCACCAATACGACCTGAAATTGAAACTTTAATTCCTTCAGCCCCTATTCTCATTGTTGATGTGATAGCAGTTTTAATAGCCTTACGGTAAGAAACTCTTCCCTCTATTTGACGAGCTATTGATGCAGAAACTAATACAGCATCTAACTCTGGACGTTTTACCTCTGATATGTTTATTTGGACATCCTTATTTGTAAGTTTCTTTAATTCCTCTTTCAATTTATCTACTTCAGAACCTTGCTTTCCTATAATTAAACCTGGTCTTGATGTATTAATTGTAACTGTAACAAGTTTTAAAGTTCTCTCTATATATATCTTGGAAATACTAGCCTTTGCAAGACGAACATTCAGATATTTTCTTATCTTATCATCTTCAACTAATTTTGCCTCAAATCTTTTTCCTCCAAACCAATTAGAATCCCATCCTCTGATGACTCCTAATCTATTTCCTATTGGATTTGCTTTTTGTCCCATCCTGATTATATCCTTTTACTTATTTTACAAATTATTTATTCTCAGCATTATTACTCTTAGGCTCTGCTGCAATAGCTTGTTGTTCCTCAATTTTGCTACCCAAGATAAGTGTTACATGATTAGAACGTTTCTTAATCCTATAACCCATACCTCTTGGAGCTGTGCGAAGACGCTTTAATTGTCTTGCACTGTCTACAGTGATGGTTTTAATATATAATGCGCTTTCCTCTAATCTCTTACCTTCATTTTTCTTTTGCCAATTCGCAATAGCTGAAAGTAATAATTTACGTAATTTAGGTGCAGATTCTCTTTGAGAGAATTGAAGTACTCCCAATGCCTTGTTAACATCTAATCCTCTAATAGCATCAACCATTAATCTTGTTTTGCGAGGCGAAGTTGGATTATTATTCAATTTTGCAACATAAAGAGTTTTTCTTTCTTCCTTGCGTGCCTGGGCACTTATGTGTTTTCTTGATCCCATTTCTTAATGCCGATTTTTATTTATTACCCTTATCTTTTTGACCTGCATGTCCACGGAAAATTCTTGTTGGAGCAAATTCTCCAAGTTTGTGCCCTACCATGTTTTCTGTAACATATACAGGGATAAATTTGTTTCCGTTATGCACAGCTATTGTTTGACCTACAAAATCAGGAGAAATCATAGATGCTCTTGACCATGTTTTAATAGTGGTCTTTTTGTTTTGTGCTTGTGCAGCTAAAACTCTTTTCTCTAACTTATAAAATATATAAGGTCCTTTTTTTAACGAACGACTCATCTCTTATCTATGATTTTAATTATTTCTTAGCTCTTTCAATTATATATTTACTTGAATGTTTCTTAGGTGCTCTTGTCTTATATCCCTTAGCTGGAATACCCTTCCTTGAACGTGGATGTCCTCCAGAAGCACGACCTTCACCTCCACCCATTGGGTGATCAACAGGGTTCATAACAACACCACGGTTATGAGGGCGACGACCTAACCAACGAGAGCGACCTGCTTTTCCGGAAATTTCCAAGTTATGCTCAACATTAGATACTATTCCTATTGTAGCTTTACAAGACTGAAGAATCATTCTTGTTTCACCTGAAGGCATCTTAATGATTGCATACTTTCCATCTCTTGACATAAGCTGAGCATAAGAACCAGCACTACGCACTAATTTTGCTCCTTGTCCAGGACACAATTCTATATTATGAATCGTTGTACCAAATGGAATCTCGCTTAATAATAAAGTATTACCAATATCTGGGGTAACTCCAATACCTGACATTACTGTCTGACCAACTTTCAATCCGTGAGGGCAAACAATATAACGTTTTTCTCCGTCAGCATAGCAAACCAATGCTATACGTGCTGTACGATTAGGATCATATTCTATTGTTTTCACAACAGCAGGAATACCATCCTTTTCTCTACGAAAATCTATAAAACGATACAATTTCTTATGACCACCACCAATATAGCGCATAGTCATCTTACCTTGATTGTTTCTTCCTCCACTTTTTCTAACACCATATACCAAACTCTTCTCAGGCTTATTTGTAGTTATTTCTTCGAAAGAACTTACAACCTTAAAACGTTGTCCTGGTGTTGTTGGTTTCAATTTTTTTAAAGCCATCTATCTTATCCTTATTAAATATTGCTATAAAAATCTATTGTTTCTCCTTCTGAAAGGAATACAATTGCTTTTTTATAAGCTGATGTTCTACCTTCTATAAATCCAGCTTTTGTATAGCGAGACTTATTCTTTCCTTTGCAGTTGATAGTATTTACTCTTTCAACTTTAACATTATAAAAAGACTCAACTGCCTTTTTTATTTCAATCTTATTTGCACGCCTATCTACAACAAAACCAAAACGATTAGGGAACTTCTCTGTCGTTTTAGTCATTTTTTCTGTAATAATCGGCTTTACTATAATTTCCATCTCTTTTTCTCTTTCTTAAATGTTACTTCTCTGATTTTATCTCTGAATTAGCAAGCATATTTTCTAATTCCTTGAGTGATGTTTCAGAAAAAATCACATTGTTTGCATGCAACAAGCCGTATGTATTGATTGATTTTGCGTTAGTTATATCAACATTAGGAATGTTACGAGCTGACAAAATTACGAAATTATCTTGATTATTCAACACAAATAGTGATTTTTTTTCACCTAACTTCAAATTGCCCAATAGCTTGACCATATTTTTTGTTTTATGGTCTGGGAAATTAAAGTCTTCTATCACCATAAGCTTTTCCTCTTTTACTTTATATGACAAAGCAGAAAGACGAGCCAAACGTTTCACTTTCTTGTTTAACTTGAAAGAGTAATCTCTTGGTTTTGGTCCAAAAGCTCTACCTCCACCAACAATTGTAGGAGAATTTGTATCACCAGCTCTTGCTCCACCAGTACCCTTTTGACGTTTAAGTTTGCGCGTTGAGCCTGAAACTTCTGAACGTTCTTTTGATTTATGGGTTCCTTGACGTTGATTTGCAAGATATTGTTTTACATCTAACCAAATTGCATGGTCGTTTGGTTCTATGCCCAATAATGAATCACTAACAGATATTTTTCTGCCAGTATCATTTCCTTCTATATTATAAATGCTTAACTCCATCTCTCAAGTTTTAAAATTGCTCCTTTTGGACCTGGAACAGATCCTTTAACTAATACTAAATTCTTTTCTGCAATGATTTTCAAGATTTGAAGGTTTTGAACCTTAACTCTCTTTCCACCCATTCTGCCGGCCATTCTTAATCCCTTAAAAATTCTTGAAGGGTATGAAGAAGCTGCTATAGAACCTGGCGCACGTAATCTATCACATTGTCCACGAGTTGTACCTCCAACTCCATTGAAGTGATGACGTTTAACAACACCTTGGAATCCTTTTCCTTTAGAGATACCTATAACATCAACATATTCGCCTTCTGTAAAGATTGAGCATGTTAAAGTCTCTCCATATTTTTTCTTTGCATCATCTTCAAAACGTGTAAACTCTGAAAGGTGTTTCTTGCAAGTTGTGTTAGCTTTTACAAAGTGTCCTTTCATTGGTTTTGTACAATTCTTTTCCTTTGCTTCCTCAAAAGCTAACTGGATAGCACTGTATCCATCTTTTTCTACTGTCTTTACTTGTGTTACCACACAAGGACCAGCCTCAATAACTGTGCACGGTTGTTGTTTGCCGGAGGCATCATAAATGCTGGTCATTCCAATCTTTTTTCCAATTAAACCTGACATTCTCTTATTTTTATTTTTAATAATTACTCAGCTTGCACTCAAAGCATTGGCTGAGGCGTCTGATTAACCAACTATATTATCTCTATTGTAGTTAATCAGACTTTGATTTCAACTTCAACTCCACTTGGCAACTCTAATTTCATCAAAGCGTCAATTGTTTTAGCTGAAGTACTGTAAATATCCAACAATCTCTTGAAAGAGCTCAATTCAAATTGCTCTCTTGCTTTCTTATTAACGAAAGTTGAACGATTGACTGTGAAAATTTTCTTGTTAGTTGGCAATGGAATAGGTCCATTAACAACTGCACCTGTCAACTTTACAGTTTTTACGATCTTCTCAGCAGACTTATCTACTAAGTTATGATCGTATGACTTTAATTTAATTCTAATTCTTTGACTCACGTTACTTGTCTTTATATTAGTTTATTATTCGTCTTTTTTCAATACTTGCTCTGTTACATCTTTTGGTGCTTGTGCATAGTGTGAGAACTCCATTGTAGAGTTTGCTCTTCCTGATGTAATTGTTCTCAAAGCTGTAACATAACCAAACATTTGTGAAAGTGGCACCTTAGCTTTTACTGCTTGAATACCAACTTTTGCAGTAATGCTTTCCAAAATAGCTCTTCTGCGGTTCAAGTCTCCTGTTACCATACCAAGATATGTGTCTGGTGTTGTAACCTCTAAAGACATGATAGGCTCCATAAGAACTGGCTTACATTTTCTTGCAGCCTCTTTGAAACCAAGTTTTGCAGCCATTTCAAATGATAAAGCATCTGAATCCACTGGGTGATAAGAACCATCTATAATAGTAACTTTCATACTATCCATTGGAAAACCTGCTAAAACACCATTTTTCATTGCTTGCTTGAAACCTTTTTCTATTGAAGGAATAAATTCTTTTGGAATATTTCCTCCCTTAATTGCATTAACAAATTGCAATCCTTTGAAGTCTTTATCTGCTGGTTCAAGACGGAAGAGAACATCACCAAACTTACCACGACCACCAGTTTGTTTCTTATAAACCTCTCTGTGTTCGCAAGCTGTTGTGATGGCTTCACGATAAGCAACTTGTGGCTTACCTTGGTTGCACTCAACACCAAATTCTCTTCTCATACGATCAAGAATAATGTCTAAGTGTAATTCTCCCATACCCTTCATAATTGTTTGACCAGATGCTTCATCTGTTGCAACTTTCAATGTTGGATCTTCCTCAGTCAATTTCATTAAAGCATTATTGAATTTATCAACATCTGCTTGCTTCAATGGTTCTACTGCTATATTGATAACTGGCTCTGGGAATGTCATAGACTCCAATACTATTGGGTGGTCTTCATCACAAAGTGTGTTACCTGTCTTTATTTCCTTAAATCCTACAGCTGCACCAATATCACCTGCTTCAATCTCATCTAATGGATTTTGGTGATTAGCGTGCATTTGCATAATACGTGCTATTCTTTCTTTCTTGTCAGTAGATGCATTATATACATAAGAACCTGCTTTCAATGTTCCAGAATAAACACGAAAGAAACAGATCCTTCCAACATAAGGGTCTGTTGCTATCTTGAATGCTAAAGCACAAAATGGTGCTTTAACATCTATCATTCTGATTTCCTTATCACCTGTTTTGGGATTTGTTCCCTCTACATCTGGAACATCTGTTGGTGAAGGTAAGAAAGCTGTAATAGCATCCAAAAGATTTTGAACACCCTTATTCTTAAATGATGAACCACAAAGTATTGGAGTTATCTTTCTCGAACATGTTGCACGACGTATATAGTAAATCATTTCTTCCTCTGTGATAGAGTTTTCATCTTCCATATACTTTTCAAGAAGTTTGTCATCTTCTTCTACAACACCCTCAATAAGCTGTCTTCTGTACTGAGCAGCTATTTCTTTCAAATCATCTGGCATTGGTATTTCATACATTTTTGTACCTTTTGACTCTTCATCATACATCAATGCCTTATTTGTAATCAAATCAACAACACCTTTGAACATGTCCTCTTGTCCAATAGGTATTTGCAATGGAACAGGAATTGTTCCCAATCTCTCTTTTATTTGTTTTACTACATTAAAAAAGTCAGCACCTGAACGGTCCATCTTATTGACAAAAGCAATACGAGGCACGCCATATTTATCTGCTTGACGCCAAACAGTTTCACTCTGTGGCTCTACTCCTCCAACTGCACAGAACAAAGCAACAGCTCCATCTAATACACGCAAAGAACGCTCAACTTCAACTGTGAAGTCAACGTGTCCCGGAGTATCTATAATATTTATCTTGTACTTATTGTCATTATACTTCCAAAAAACTGTAGTTGCTGCAGAAGTAATGGTGATTCCTCTTTCCTGCTCTTCAACCATCCAGTCCATGGTTGCATCTCCATCATGTGTTTCTCCGATCTTATGGTTCTTACCTGTAAAATACAATATACGTTCTGTAGTTGTAGTTTTACCGGCATCAATATGAGCCATAATACCTATATTCCTTGTATATTTTAAATCTGGCATTTATTATCCTCTATATTATTTAATTCTAAAATGTGAGAATGCTTTATTAGCCTCTGCCATTCTGTGAATATCTTCTTTTCTCTTAAATGCAGAACCTTCTTCTTTATATGCAGCCATAATTTCACTTGCTAAACAAAGAGCCATTGTTTTCTCATTTCTTTTACGAGCAAATCCTATCAAGTTCTTCATTCCTATTGACTGCTTTCTATCTGGACGTATTTCTGTTGGAATTTGGAATGTTGCTCCTCCAATTCTACGTGAACGAACCTCAACATTTGGTGTTACATTTGATAAGGCTTTTTTCCACACTTCCAAACCATTCTCTTTTGTTCTATCGCTTACTATGTCTATTGCATCATAAAAAATAGTGTAAGCTATCGTTTTCTTTCCTTTCAGCATTATATTATTAACAAACTTTGTTACCAATACTTCGTTAAACTTTGGATCTGGAAGGATTATTCTCTTTTTTGGTGTTGCTTTTCTCATTTTATGGTAAAGCTATATTTATTATTCTATTCTATTTAATATGTATTACTTTGCTGCCTTTGGTCTCTTTGCACCATATTTACTACGTCTTTGCTTTCTTCCATCAACTCCTGCTGTATCCAAAGCTCCACGTATAATATGATAACGTACACCTGGCAAATCCTTTACTCTCCCTCCTCTAATCATTACAATAGAGTGCTCTTGTAAGTTGTGACCCTCTCCTGGAATGTATGCGTTTACTTCCTTTTGATTTGTTAAACGTACTCTGGCAACTTTACGCATTGCTGAGTTTGGCTTCTTTGGTGTTGTTGTATAAACTCTTGTGCAAACTCCTCTACGCTGTGGACAACTATCCAATGCTGGAGATTTACTCTTATACTCAATTTGTTTACGTCCTTTACGAACTAATTGTTGAATTGTTGGCATATCTTAATCTACAAAATTAATATATATCTGTTTTTCTAAATTCTTTTCCTTGCTAAATTTTGGGTTGCAAAGGTATAATTATTATCTAATATGACAAAATAAGAATGTTCTTTTACTCTCTTTTGTTCATTTTCCTTCTCTCAAACCACAGCTTTCTGAATCTACATAGCCACTTGTAATTATCAGAAACTAACCCTTTTGCATCCAACCCATTCTCTCTTATAGAATTTTAAGAAAGATAAACACTCAAAGGCTCACTCTATTGTTTTTGAGGGTGCAAAAATACAAAAAAAAACATTACTACCAAACTTTTCTCTATTTTTTTTAGCTTTTTGCATTTTTCTCTTTGTCATTTGAGATAATTTGTTTTACTTTGCACCTAATATTTAACCTAAAACACTTTAAGAAATATGAAAGACAAAAAATTTGAATGCGACGTATGCGGTTACACTTATGACCCAGAAATTGGAGATCCAAAGAATGGTATAATGCCAGGAACTCCTTTTGAAGAACTTCCTGATGATTGGGTTTGCCCAGTTTGTGGTGTGGCAAAATCTCATTTTAATGAAGTAAAATAATTGCAAAGCAATTACAAACTACACAAAAGAAAAAGGAGTAGCAAGCTACTCCTTTTTTTAGTGCCTATATATAATAAAGTATAATCTTGTTACTCATATTTTATTTATTTTATGTATAGTCCCTCATATAATTTGCAAATCACCAATACTCCTCCCAAAAGTGTATTTATCAATATATGTTACACCATTTGTTTTTAATACAGTACAATTACAAAAAGCAAACCAATCAATACTTGCAACACTATTTGGTATTGTTATCAAAGTTAAACACTTCTTTGCTTAATCTATGGCAAAAGCATAACAAAGTTTTGAATTGGCAAACAAAAGCAATAAAAAAACAAAGTTCTACCCCGCTAAAACAAAGAGACAAGAAATTCAAACAAAGATCTATTGATTATATAATGGGGTTATAGAGATTCTATAATGCCATTATATAACTTCTATAATGGCATTATATAGTTGCTATAATGGGGTTATAGCTCAACGCAAACAAAGATTGGGCAACTCAAAACAAAGAAAGAAAAGATTATTACTTGATTTGGCTACACCAAATCTTTGTTTTGTGTAAAGCTTATCTCTCTATCAGAAGAAATGATTATATTTGCAACTAAATACAACTGATTTTATGAGACACATTAAATACATTATATTTCTATTTTGTGTGATTGGCTTAGGCTCTTGTTCTCTTTTAAGAAACAAAACAAACACTTCACACAAACAAGACAGTGATTTAACAAGTTATTATAAATCTTGGCTTGGCACACGATACCTTGCCGGTGGCACAACAAAAGATGGGGTGGATTGCTCTGGATTTGTGCAAAACGTATATAAAGATGTATATGGCATAAACCTGCCAAGACGTAGTAGCGATATGGAAACAGTGGTCAATCCTGTTGATAGCCGCACAGATTTGCGTGAGGGAGATTTAGTGTTTTTCCAAAACAAAAGCGGACAAGTAAATCATGTTGGTATATACCTGCAACAAGATACTTTTGTTCATTCTTCCACTTCTAAAGGTGTTATGGTCTCAAATCTCAATGACAACTATTGGCGTGATGTGTATAAGCATGGTGGTCATCACCCCCAGATGCAAAACAAGAAAAGCAAACATTCAATCATAAAGACACCCGAAAAACAAACAAAACAAATAGCAAAGCAAAAAGAGATAAAACCTAAACAGAACTCTAACACCGATACCCAAAAGGATAATATAGAGTTTGACGTAGAGTTTTAGCTCTTTTACATTTTTTGTTGGTTATAAAAGCTGTGAGCTCTAACGCAAATCTACTATTTGAGCTTTGGGATATTTCTTTTTAGGGAAAACAAATGAATTAGCTGTTGTCTTAGCCTTAGCTTTGTAATTTGATATATTAAAAGAGACTATGTTACCACTATAATAATGCACTTCCATACTTGAAAGCCTATAAATGGAGCTATTGATTGCAAGTCTAACCTTTGAAATAGAGCTCTTGTGGTTTGGAGTCAGGTCAAGAATATAATTCACTCCTTGTTTGCGGATTAGTTTTGGGCGGAAATTCTTATTTGCATTGCTTATAAAGGTAGATATGTTAATCATATCATTGCCTGTTGCATCAATATCATTTATATTCACTTCATTTGTTTGAGGGTTATAGCTCCAAACGCTCTTGCCATCGCAATAAATGGTATTAGAAGCAAAAGAGGCAACATATTTTCCACCACTTAGCAACACACTACCCCTTTGAGCTTTTTTTTCTCCTTTGTTTATGGAAGAAAAAGAAAAACTCAATGGACTATCTTTACTTATTCTACTGGCTGCATTGGTGATTATACCTTGCGCTTTAGCATCTACTACTACTCCATTTTTCACTGTTCCTTGTCCAAAAGAACAAAAAGACAATAGTAAAGCAAATAAGGAATATATTGTGTTTAGAAATACACGCTTCATATTTATTTATATTTTTGAATGGTTTGTTTTTAGTTTGGCTTACCTAAATACTCTTTTAGGAATTCATCTAAAGCTACCTCATCTTTTATCAGTACATCACGAGCCTTGCTACCACTGAATGGTCCAACAATACCTGCTGCTTCCAATTGGTCCATTATTCTACCAGAACGAGCATAGCCCAAAGACATTTTGCGTTGAATGATTGATGTAGAGCCATGTTGCAATGATACAATAAGGTGTGCTGCCTCTTCAAACTTTTCATCAATCTGCTTAGGATCAAAATCCTTGTTTGGTTCAGAGTTTTCATCAATATATTCTGGTAACAAGAAGCACTCAGGATAACCTCTTTGTGAGCCAATAAAGTCTCCTATCTTTTCTATTTCTTCTGTATCCACCAAAGCACACTGAATACGCAAAAGCCCCATTGCTGTAGAGATAAGCATATCTCCCTTGCCTATGAGTTGGTCTGCTCCCTTAGAATCAAGAATAGTTCGTGAATCCACAACCGAAGAGACTTTGAAAGCTATACGAGCAGGGAAATTAGCCTTTATAATACCTGTGATAATATTTACAGAAGGACGTTGTGTGGCAATAATAAGGTGAATACCCACAGCACGAGCCAGCTGAGCAATACGAGCTATTGGCTGTTCTATTTCTTTGCCTGCTGTCATTATAAGGTCTGCAAATTCATCTATTACAAGCACAATGTATGGCATATAATGATGCCCCTGTTCCGGATTAAGACGGCGAGCACAGAATTTAGGATTATATTCTTTTATATTCTTGACTTGTGCACTTTGCAACAAATTGTAACGGCTGTCCATCTCTAAACACAGAGAATTAAGAGTGCGAACAACCTTGCGAGTGTCTGTAATAATTGGTTCCTCTGAGTCTGGCAATTTTGCAAGGTAATGCCTTTCTATCTTGTTATACAAAGACAATTCCACTTTCTTTGGATCCACCATCACAAATTTTAGTTCTGAAGGATGCTTTTTGTAAAGCAATGAAGTTATTATAGCATTTAATCCTACAGATTTTCCTTGTCCTGTTGCTCCTGCCATAAGTAAGTGAGGCATTTTTGCAAGGTCTGTTACGTAAGGTTCATTAGATATTGTCTTTCCTATGGCTATTGGCAACTCATACTTTGAGTTCTGGAACTCTGCAGAGTTAATCATTGAACGCATTGAGACAACCTGAGGATGTTCATTTGGCACCTCTATACCTATTGTTCCCTTGCCAGGTATTGGAGCAATAATTCTTATACCCAAAGCAGACAAAGACAAAGCAATATCATCTTCAAGATTTTTTATTTTTGAAATCCTTATACCCGGAGCAGGCACTATCTCATATAGAGTAACTGTCGGTCCAACTGTGGCAACAATCTTTGATATATCTATCTTATAGTTTTTCAGAGTATCTACTATTCTATTCTTATTTTTCAGCAATTCCTCAGAGCTAACCTCTTTATTCTTCAATTCATAATTGATAAGAAAATCTGTTGAAGGGAACTGATAGGTTGATAAGTCTTCATGCGGATCATAAGGCGTATCTATGGTATGATGAGCCATAGGTTGCTCCTGGGTTTCGACATCTTCTTCCATTCGTTCTTCATTTTCCATTCGTTCTTGAGTACCTTTTGGTTGTTCTATTTCAAAAGCCACATCTTGCTCTGCTTGTGGTTGCTCTTTCTTAGCCTCAGAAGGCATTTGCATTTGATATTCTGCAATAGGCTCCTCTTGAAAAGGATTTATACTTATATTTTGTAGTTCTTGAGGTTGTTGCTCTTGTGAAGCTGTTGTCTGTTGTCTTTGTTCTTGCTGTCTTATTTGAAAAGCAAGAAGTGCTGTTTTTTCTTCTTCCGTCAAGCCGTCATCATCTTTTTTCTTTGCATTCACCATATTGATTGTTGACAAAGAATCCACATTTTCTTCTTGTTGGTTACCTCCATAGTTATAGATATTAGGGGTAAAGGCAGATGCTGAAGATGCTTTTGCTTGTGTTTGGGGTATTTCTTGTTGAGGCTCTTGCTGAACTTGTGACTCTGGCTCTTGTTTTGCAACTTTTACTTTCTTTTGTTTTGGAGTACGATTGTTTATTGAGTTAGCAACAAAACTATATCTCACTCCAAACAAAAGCATTGGAGTAACAATAGTGAAGAAAAGCATAAATATAATAGCTCCCACCAATCCCACAACTCCATCAAGCCAAGAAGCAATGGATATACCAACAGTGCCAGCAAACTCTGTGAAGTTATCTAAATGAGCAAAGTAAATAATTAAACCAGTTAACGTAGAAATCCATAGCATAATAACAAGGGTTCTAAGTACCTTAAGAGCAAAACGACTAATATTGATTGCAAAGAGTTTTAGACCAATAATTGCAAATATAAATATGTAACCAAAAGAAGCTACACCAAATGTTCTCTCGATAAAAACAGAAGAGAGCCATGCACCAATAGCTCCTCCCCAATTAGCAGTGTCTTTATTGCCTTCTAAGACATCTGCAGGCGAAGACACTATATTATAATCTAAAGACCAAGACACAAAAAAAGATATGAACGAAAAAAATAAAAAGACAGATAGAAGAACAAAAAATGTTCCTATAACACGAGTAGTGATTTCACTATGAAAAGCCGCTGATATGTTTTTCAGCGGCTTTTCTTGTTTAGTGTTTTCCTTTATGTCTTTTGAAAAGCTATCTGTTTTCTTTTGCTTTTTCGTAATATGGTCTCCTTAATATCTATTAAATATCATCGTCACTTCCACCACCTTTACCGTAAGCCTTCTGTATCTCTGTCATCATTTCTTTAAAGTCGTCAGTAGTGATTTCTTCATATCCTGTTGGTAAAAGCATATCTGCCTCGCTAACCTTACCTTCTACAATTTCTGATACTGTGAAAGTAATCTTATATTTTTCTGCCTCAATAGGAAATTCAAATGGCATACCTTTCAATCCTGGATAGAAGTTAAGGTCTTCCTTTGGTCCCATTGCATCACACATCCAAATACTTTCTTTCTTCTCTGTACCATCATCTTCCTTAAATGTTACATTAACTTTCTTGCATGTTTTACCAGCAATAGTCTTTGTTTCATTTGTGACCTCGTAAGTAACATTTTTAAGGTCTTCATCTTTTATCTTTGACTTTATATACCACTTACCTGTTACTCCTTCCAATGGAACTTGAGAAAAATCAATAAGAGCATAAGCTGTTCTGCTTTCTGCATTTGTCAGAGTTGGCATTGAAAAGGTAAAAGACTCTTGTTGGTCAAAAACCTTAATTGAAAACTCTGTTGATGCTCCCTGGGGAACGTCGCCCTCCCATTTCATTGTATATTTTACTGTTCCACGAAATTTTCCTTGTTGTGCAAACAGTGTCATTGTCATAACAGACAATGCTAAAACCAAGCAAAATGATGTAATTACTTTCTTCATTTGTGTGTCTTTGTTTTTATGTGTTCTATAATTATTTATTTGTTTGAACGACAAAGATACTTCATTTTTCTTAAAATGAGCAGAAAAAGCAAACAAAAAATGAATATTTTCTCTATCTTTGCACTCCTTTATTAGTAATTTTAAGCAATAAAAATAACAAGTATGGATAGCTATTACAATAGAAATTACAACCCTTTTAAGAGTATTTATTTCGTCAGCGGAATATTGGTTACACTTTATTTTATTATGCAAATATTCCCTCCACTTTTTGTGTTGGACTCTACAACCATGAAACATTATGTTCTGGCTTTAGCCAATATAGGCAGTATTTGTTTCTTACTTTTTTACACAGCCAAAAAGCAACAAGGATCAATTCATAGAAGCATATTTGCAAACAAAATGAATTATGCTTTCCTACTCTTGATTGCTTTTATGATTGTATCAATGCTTCAATCAATGAACATTGTTGAAAGCATTGTTGTACTAAATCGTTGGCTAATTGTGTATATGACATTTGTATTTTTAGCCATTTTCTTAAATAAAAAGCCCTCTCTTATCAATCTTCTTGTAGGTTTAAACATTGCCGTAGCTCTTTTCAATGTGGCTTGGTGTATAATTGCATACTATTATTTAGGAGTAAATGTCAATCCAAGAAAAAACCTTTGGCTCAATGGTTTCTATGGTAACAAAAACATATTTGCTGTGGCTTTGCTTTTCAAATTACCACTTTTGTATTACGCTTTCTTGTTCAGAAAAAGAGTTGTAAAATGGTTAGGACTTGCTTTGGTTTATGGAGTTACTTTTTGTTTAGTCATTTTATCTGCAAGAGCTACATTCCTGGGACTGATTGAAAATTTAGTTATCATTGTTGCCTATGCACTATACTCTTTCTTCTATTTAAAAAAAGGGAAAGAAGTACTAACAAACTCTTTATGCATATTGATTTTTGCTCTTTGCGGATTTTTTGCTGGCAATGCCTTCATTAAATACAACTTCAACCAATACACTGCTCACAGTTATGTTGTCAAACAATTCACAGGACTAAATGAAGAATCTTATGCTGTTTCCACTCGCTTTAAATCTATCGAAGATGGCAACAGTAAAGGACGACTGAAGATTTGGCACAACACTTGGCATATAATAAAAGAAAAACCAATCCTTGGCTATGGAGTAGGCAATCACAAATTAGCAATAATGAAAGTAGAAGCTGCGCAAAAACCAGGCTACATTGTTTCTGACCATGCTCACAATGACTTTTTAGAAATGTGGAGTGAATTAGGTATATTTGGATTGATAGCTTATATTCTTTTGTATCTGTCTGCGTTTTGGCTGTTCATTAAAACCCAACTCAAACGTCATTTACCTGATAGCACTCGTTTTGCTTCGCTTATGGGAGCTATGATTTTAGTTTCTTACATCAATGACGCTTTGTTTAACTTTCCATTGGAAAGAGGGGATTGTCAAATGTATTTAGCTTTAGCCTTAGCTCTAATTCTCTTTGCTTACATAAAGACATATAAGAGAAACGAAACTCAGAATACTAAAAGATACATACTATATATAATTGCCATTGTTAGTATTCCTATAATAGTAATAGAAAGCCTTCACTACACAAGCTCAATAATGCAGAAAGCAAAGATTTTGCAAACAAACGGCGACACCACTATTTCTATTACTGGTGAAGAATGGGAGACTTATTTCCCCAAAATACCAAATATAGACGAGAACACTAACCCAATAGCCCTGACAATAGCAATGCGTTATGATAGAGATGGAGACAGAGTAAATGCTTTGCGCGTTGCACTTGCTGATAACTCCAATCCTTACTATGCACTCAAAGAATATAGAATTGCAAACTATTATTATAAGCTCAACAAATTAGATTCTTGTGCTCTATGGGCTAACAAATGTATTGTAATGAAACCTTTGTGTTATGAACCTGTAAGATTATTTTATTATATGCATTATCAACAAGGAGACTACAAAGGAGCTGTAAAAGTGGTAGAAAATTTCCTTTTGAGATATAAAAGTGAAGAAAAAGCATGGGTTGATCTTTTAAATGCAAAACAAAGATATGCATCATCTGAAGAAATATCAATCACTTGTGATTCAGCACTATATTACTTTCCAGACAACACTTCGTTTATTGCAATGAAGCAAAAAAGTAACGAAATAAAACGTTAAATAATCACAAAAAGCACTTTTTTATCGCCTATACAGAAAAAATGTGTAATTTTGCAGCTGTAAACAAAACGAATTGTTAAACCTTTAAAACAAAAAGTAAGATGAAAAAAGCAATGTTTTTATTAGCAGCTATTACATTAGCAACAGTATTTGCAGCTTGCGGAAGCAAGACTGAAACTCCAGCTGAAACAGCTACAGAGACTCCAATGGAAGAGACTATGACAGCTACAGCTACAGAGACTCCAGCACAAACTCCAGCTATGTAATTTTAGCTTAAGTTAGCTAATAAAGAGCAGTCCCGAGAAATTCCTGAGACTGCTTTTTTTATGTCCTTTTGTTTCCCAGCACTCTTTATTACCTATCGATAAATCTTTGTTTCAACATTTTCTTTCTTTGTTTTAACAGACTCAATCTTTGTTTTAGGACAGCAAAACAAAGATATATTTTCAAGCACAAAAACAAAAGAGCAATTCTTTGTCAGAATTGCTCTTTTGCTATCATTATTCTAATTAATCTTATTTATCAAGATTATTGCTAACTATTTAGTTATCGGCGGAACTTGTATGTAATTGTGCCTTTCTGCAATTCAGGTGCAGAAGGTAAGGCTGTAAAATTCGAGCTACTGGCTGCAACTTCACATTGATGCCAAAGAGATTTGTTATCTATTGTTGTACCTCTAGCTCCTGCAATAGCACGTGTTACTTGTCCTTCCTGATTAACCCATATTGTAACCACTATAGAGCCGACCTCATCTGTCTTGCGTGAAGGGTGAGGCAGAGATTTGCTACTTCTACCACTAAGAGCGAAAGAAGCTCCATAGCCACTTGAGCCGGTGCCACCTCTACCATTATTACCAGAACCAGAACCAATACCATCGCCAGAACCTATGCCTTGACCAGAACCTGTACCGCCTTTAACTTTTCCCTTTGAGAACAAGGCTGCTGGGACATCATTTTCTTTTGGTGTTGTTTTTGGTGTTAGCGTTGGTTTTGAGTTCCTATATTTCGAAGAAGAGATTGTACTCTCTTCGTCATTTGACGTTACAGCATTCTCTTGTGCCTCTGAGATATCATGAATAGAATTTTCTCCACTTGCACCGCCTTCTTGCCCTGGTGAAGCATTGCCTACATCAGTCAAAGAACCCACATCCATAAGTATACCTCTTTCTGCTGGTGGTGGTACTTGATATTTTAGTCCAATAAAAAACAGCAATACCACTACAAGTGCATGAAAAACCACCGTAACTGCTATACTTATTAGACTTCTTTTCTTATTTCTATCCACTAAATCCATATTCCACTCTATGCAAAAAGGGTTATTTCTGTTCAGTTGCAAGAATAACTTTATGCTTTTGTGCTGTCTTTACATTTATTTGATTAACCGCGTCTATAACTGTAACCACATATTGCACAGGAACACTTTTGTCTGCATGTAATTTAACTATTCCATTTTGAACACCGCCTAAATAATTCTCTATTGCAGGCACAAGCTCACTCTGAGGAGTAGGCTGATTTTCTACAAAGTAATTATTCTTTGCATCAATAGAAACAGTAACATTTTGTTTTGCCATAGTCTGTCCAGAAGAACTTTTTGGCAACAAAAGCTTTATTGCATTAGGGCTTATCATTGTAGAAGTGAGCATAAAAAAGATAAGCAACAAGAAAACCAAGTCGCTCATTGAAGCCGAATTAAAGTTAGGGTTTATCTTATTTCTACTTTCAATCATTACTATTTTTTATTATGCTGGTTCATGTAAAAGATCCATAAATTCCATTGTACGAGCTTCAAGCACAAAGACAATCTTATTTATCTTTGCCACCAAAATGCTGTAAAGAAATCCACAAACTATACCAACTATCAAACCTCCAACTGTTGTAATCATGGCTTCATAAATACCATTTGAAAGAATTGTGATATCTATATTATTACCTGCATTAGCCATATCAAAGAAGGCTCTTACCATACCAGTAACTGTGCCAAGGAAACCCAAAGAAGGTCCAACACCTGCAATAGTTCCAACGATAGAAACCCCGTTTTCCAAACGAGCAACTTCAAGTTTGCCTACATTTTCAACAGCTTGGTTTATATCATTAAGCGGGCGTCCTATACGTGCAAGTCCTTTAGCAATCATCCTTCCAATAGGAGTTATATTAGCTGCAGCAAGGTTTTTTGCTCCTTGTAAATCTCCATTATGGACAAAATTCTTAATATTATTTATAAAATTGTCATCTTCCTTAGCTGCCTTGTTCAATGCAAGATATCTGTCTACAAATATATAGACTGCAACTATAGAAAGTATAGCTAAGACAATCATTATCCAACCACCCTTAACAGCAAGGTCAAAGATGTTTAGTGTCTTCTGTGTTACGGCTGGTGCAGAAGTAGATGCTACTTCTGTTGCCGTCTGTGTTACTTGTAAAAGAATGTTTAAAAGCATTTTTTAGTCCGAATTTTATTAGTTTAATATTACTTTTTCCGTTTGAACGCTACTACCAGCGTATATCTTAACAAGAAAAACACCTTTCTTGTGCTTATCTAATGTATAACTTTGTGGCAAAGTATCTGAAACAAATATTCTTTCTCCTAAAGCATTATATATTTCTATCTTTGTTACCTTTTGTGCATCTGAACTTTTAAAATAAAGGGTACCATCTGTTGGATTAGGATAAATAGTTACTTTATCTATAGTATTACCCTCTACATCTTCTAAAGAAGAAGGTGGTGTAATGAACAAATAATCTCCTGACCAATCACTATAAATTGTAACCCCAAGAGTATCTATACAAATTGCTCTTATTCTAAGTTTATACCTCTGTTGAGGGATTAAACCTATTGGAGTAAATAGGGCACTAGTAATTATTGTTCCATTATCAGGGAAAGTCTCATTATACTTCACAAAACAAACCTCCCATTTATTTTGAGTCATTGAACCTGGAATCCATGTAATTTTAGCATAAGTAGAGCCTATTAATGCAGCATTTATAGTACTTACTGGAGCACAAGCTGGAGCACGTGTTGTAAAAGTTTGAATTATAGACCAATCACTATACTCTGTATCACACACAGCACGCACAAAAAGAGAATACGAGTGATTACCTATCAAATTATTTATTTGTACACTATCTCTTTCTGTTAATTGCAAAGTTCCTTCACCAGGTGTATGACCTGCAAAACCATAATCTATTTGCCATTTTGTTTGTCCTATACTAGGAGTAAATTTAACAATAGCACTTGTTGTTTGAATATCACTAATGGAAACATTATATGGAGCAGTTTCACAAGCTCTTACTGTTGTAAAAGTAAATATAGGAGAATAAATAGTATCCAAATTAGTATTCAAATACTTTACAACAAGCACAGCCCTTGCATAATATGTGCTACCTGATTGCAAAGCAGAAATAGGTGTCGTCCAAATATATGGGTATGTACTTGGAGTTGTTGAGTTATATATTACTGTACCTTGTCCTAAGATAGGTTCTGTATATGCATTTGAATAGATTATTCCTTTTTTTGATAGTAAATCTACATCATTGATTGCATTTATGCTTGAATTTATTGTTGCTGTATAAAGTCCTATATTTGTTACACTATCTACTCTAAAAGAAGGAGTAATACGATCTGTAACATAAACACTCATAGGAGCTGAAAAAATAGTATCTACCATTGTTCCACTACCTTTTTTAGCATAAGCACGTACATAATATTGTTTCCCTGAAGCCATATACTGATTTGCTGCTGAAGGGAAAGTTGAAAAAGGTGTATTCTCTAAACATGAAGGTGCTGCTTGTTTTATTTTTGCTCCAGTTTGTCTTGTTGGCATTGGCAAAGTATCCCAAATAAAACCTACACCATTTATTGTCCAACCTCCTTTATCTGTAACAACTCCTGTCATTACAGCAGTATAATAAGTAGAATCATGAGTCTCTACCATACTTATTGTTGGTTGGGCTTTCAACTGCTCAAAAGATACCACTGTAAGCAAACAAATTAAACACAATAGGACTTTTCTCATACTCTGTTTATATATTTATGGTTTATTATTTTTGCAACGTTGTCATTTAAACGGCAAATGTACAAAAAAATTTTAAATCCATTGTGATAATGACACAAAAAAACACCTTACAAAAGAAAAATGAAAAAAATATCACAAAAAACTTGCTGTTAAGAAAAATTGTTGTACCTTTGCACTCGCTTTTTGAGACAGAGAGCTAGCCTCCTTAGCTCAGTTGGTTAGAGCACATGACTGTTAATCATGGGGTCTTAGGTTCAAGTCCTAAAGGGGGCGCAATAAAATTAAGAAGAGAGAGTAAGCAAAAATTACTCTCTCTTTTCATATAAACACAGAAGCCTTTTTGGGTTCAATGAAAGTAGTTGGTTTTTCTTTTGTACGAAATGCTATAAAGTTTGACTATCCTATAGTACAAGCCATTTGTTCTGTGCTTCCACTTTGCGAAGAATTTTACATTGCTGTTGGCAAGAGCGAAGATGACACTTTGGATCTTATCCATACTATCTATTCGCCAAAGATACATATCATAGAAACGATTTGGGATAACTCTTTAAGAGAGGGTGGCAGAGTACTTGCTCAACAAACAGATATTGCACTCTCTTTTTTGCCAAAAGATACTACTTGGGCTTTTTATATTCAAGCCGATGAAGTAATGCATGAGAAATATATTCCAATTGTGAGAGCTGCTATGGAAAAATATTGCAATACAAAAGAAGTGGAAGGTCTGTTATTTAACTACACACACTTTTATGGCTCTTATGATTACATTGGTTCTTCAAGACGTTGGTATAAAAAAGAAATACGTATAGTCAGACCTCAGCAAGGATTGCACTCATACAAAGATGCTCAAGGCTTTCGCATAAACAATCGCAAAATAAGAGTAAAACCAATAAATGCTTTTATCTATCACTATGGTTGGGTTAAATCACCTTCATATCAACAAGAAAAACAAAAATATTTTCACTCTCTTTGGCATAATGAACAATGGATTAAAGAGAATATAAACACTTGCGAAACTGAATTTGATTATAGTAAAATAGATGCTTTAACTCTTTTTGGAGCAACACACCCAAAATACATGCAAGAAAAAATAGCACAGCAAAATTGGACTTTTAGTTTTGATCCAACAAAAAAGCATTTCTCTGTAAAAGCAAGATTTCTAAATTTTATTGAGAAATGTTTTGGTTGGAGAATTGGAGAATATAAGAATTACAAGACAATATAACTATACACAATTTAAAACAATGAAGAATTTCGTAGAAGAATTACGTTGGCGCGGTATGATTCACAATATTATGCCTGGAGCTGAAGAACAAATAGCAAAAGGAATGGCAACTGGTTATGTTGGCATTGACCCAACAGCCGATAGTTTACACATAGGACACTTGGTTGGTGTAATGATGCTTACTCATTTTCAGCAGTGTGGCAATCGTCCTTTAGTTGTTTTGGGAGGAGCAACAGGTATGATTGGAGATCCTTCTTTCAAAAGTGAAGAAAGAAAACTTCTTTCCATTGAACAAATAAAACACAACCAGGATTACATTCAGAAACAACTCTCAAAATTCCTTGATTTCTCTTCTAATAAGCCTAATGGTGCTTTGATATTAAACAATTATGATTGGACAAAGGAATTGTCTTTTATTGATTTCATTCGTGATATTGGAAAACATATCACTGTTAATTATATGATGGCAAAAGACAGCGTTAAGAAAAGAATGGAAACAGGTATTTCTTTTACAGAATTTTCTTATCAGTTGTTACAAGGCTATGATTTTCTTCATTTATATAAAGAGTATGATTGTCGTTTACAAATGGGTGGAAGCGATCAATGGGGTAATATCACAACCGGCACAGAGCTAATTCGCCGTATGGAAAATGGTGAAGCTTATGCCTTGACTTGTCCGCTTATTACAAAGGCTGATGGCAAAAAATTCGGCAAAACAGAAAAAGGGAATGTATGGTTAGATCCTCAACGGACATCTCCTTACACTTTCTATCAGTTTTGGCTCAACACATCTGACGAAGATGCAAAGAAATTTATAAGAATATTTACTCTTCACACTCAAGAAGAAATACAAGCCTTAGAAACACAGCACGAGAGCGCACCACACTTACGTTTATTGCAAAAAGAATTAGCAAAAGAACTCACAATAAGAGTTCATTCTAAAAGAGACTTAGATTCAAGTCTAAAAGCCTCTGAAATACTCTTTGGCAAAGGTGCTATAGATGATTTAAAATCTCTTGATGAGCAAACTTTATTAGCTGTGTTTGATGGAGTTCCTATGTTTGAAGTAAACAAAGATACTATCGGTACTCAAACTGATATAATAGATTTACTGACAGAAAAGACTCAAATACTCTCTTCAAAGGGTGAAGCTCGCAGAGCATTAAAAGAAAACTCACTATCAATAAATAAAGAAAAGATTAATGACAAGACAACTCTCTCTCAAGAGAACTTGTTAAATGGAAAATACATTCTTGTTCAAAGAGGTAAGAAAAATTACTATCTTATTGTTGCTAAAGACTAAGACACATTGTAATTATTATTTGATTTCAAGGTTTTGTTTCTTTAATTCAGAAATTTGTTTCTTGATTACAGAACTATGAAATCAAATAATAATTCCTACATCTAAAGAAGTAACTTAATACATTCTTTTAGAGAATCTTCCCAATGAGGTATCTCTATTTGCAAAAAGTCTTTCAATGGTTGCTTATCCAAAACAGAATATGCAGGTCTTTGAGCAGGGGTTGGGTATTGAGAAGTCAGTATTGGATTAACTTTACAATTTCTACCTCCTATCTCCATTACTTTCTTTGCAAAGTCATACCAAGAGCAAACACCTTCATTTGTGTAATGTAATATTTGCTTTTGTGGCTCTGAGAATTTATCCACAGCTTTCATTATAGCAAGGGCTAAATCTGTTGCAAAGGTTGGTGAGCCTATTTGGTCATAAACCACATTTAGACTTTCCTTTTCTGCTCCCAATTGAAGCATTGTCTTGGCAAAATTATTGCCTGTTTCAGAGTAAAGCCAAGCTGTGCGTATAATAATATATGAATACGCATTAAAAATAACATTCTTTTCCCCTTCAAGTTTAGTCTTTCCATACACGGAAACCGGATTTTTATCCGTATCCAAAGGAGAAAGAGGAGTATTTTTCTTACCTGAGAAAACATAATCAGTAGAAATATGAACCAAATGAATATTCCTTTTTGCAGCCTCAATAGACAAATATAAAGGAGCTAATGAATTGAGTTTCCCGGCCAATTCCGCATCACTTTCTGCCTTATCAACAGCAGTATAAGCAGCACAATTAACTATAGCAAACACATTGTGTTTATCCAATAAACAACTCACTGCTTCTTGAGAAGTGATATCTAATTCTTCTCTGTCAGTAAATATAAAGTTATACTTGGAATAATTTGAGTGTATTTTGTTAATGGCTGAACCTAACTGTCCATTAGCTCCTGTAATTAAAATTGTCTTCATTATCTAATCCCAATTCCTTCGTAATGAAAGCCCATAGCTTTTAATTCATTACCATCATAAATATTTCTTCCATCAAGCAATACTAACTCTTTCATATTTTCTTTTACTCTTTTCCAATCTGGCAAACGAAATTCTTTCCATTCTGTTAGCAAAAGCAAAGCATCTGCACCTTGGGTTACCTCATACTCATCTTTGCAATAAGTAACATTTTGCAAATCTGGCAAACGTCTTTTTGTTTCTTCCATTGCAATAGGATCATAAACTCTAATTTTGCAACCTGCTGAAGAAAAGGCTTTCAATAAATACAAAGAAGGAGCTTCACGCATATCATCTGTTTCCGGTTTGAAAGAAAGTCCCCAAAAAGCTATTGTTTTATTCTTAAGATCTGGACAAATAGCCTTCATCTTACTATACAAAATAAGTTTTTGCTCTTCATTGGCCTGCTCAACAGCCTTAACAACTTTTAATTCTATTCCATTTTCTTCGGCTGTCCTAAACAAAGCCTTAACATCTTTTGGAAAGCAAGAACCACCATAACCTATACCTGAATAAAGGAACTTGCTACCAATTCTTGTATCTGAACCTATACCTTTTCTAACATTTGAAACATTAGCTCCAACCTTATCACAAAGGTTTGCTATTTCATTCATAAAACTAATTCTTGTAGCAAGCATTGCATTGGCCGCGTACTTTGTCATTTCAGCAGAAGGTACATCCATATAAATAACGTTGTGTCCATTTAGTGTGAAAGGTTTATATAATTTTGCCATGAGCTCTTGAGCTTTTTGGCTTTCAATTCCAACTACTATTCTATCTGGAAACAAGAAGTCCTTTACAGCATTGCCTTCTTTAAGAAATTCGGGATTAGAAGCTATATCAAATTCTATGTTTTTACCAAGTTTTTCCAATTCAACATTTATGGCATTCTTTACCTTTTGAGCTGTTCCAACTGGAACCGTACTTTTTGTAACCACAAGGATATAGTGATTTATATTTTGTCCTATTGTTCTTGCTACTTCAAGCACATATTGCAAATCTGCACTTCCATCTTCATCTGGAGGGGTTCCAACGGCAGAAAAAACTATATCTGTGTTTTCAAGATTATCTGCAAGAGAAGTAGAAAATGAAAGTCTGCCTTTTGCCATATTTTTAACTATTAGCTCATCTAATCCCGGTTCATAAATTGGAGAAATTCCTTTTTTAAGGTTATTAATTTTCTCTTTATTTACGTCTATACAAGTAACATCAACACCCATTTCTGCGAAACAAGTGCCGGTTACTAAACCTACATAACCTGTACCTACAATTGCTACTTTCATATTCTTTTTTTGTTTTAGTGTGTTTTATTTATAACTTTCCGCTTATCCAGCGAATTAAATCATTTCCATTTGCATAAATCAATAAAGCAAACAATATTATCATTCCAACCCATTGAGCTCTTTCCAAAAATTTATCACCAGGCTTTTTACCTGTAATCATTTCCCAAAGTGTGAAAAGCACATAACCTCCGTCCAAAGCTGGTATTGGCAACACATTCATAAAAGCCAAGATTATCGACAAAAAAGCTGTCATATACCAAAACAATTGCCAATTCCAAACTTCTGGGAAAAGAGATCCAATAGAGCCAAAGCCTCCAAGTTGTGAAGCACCTTCTTTTGAAAAAACATATTTAAACTGCTTTACATAATTAACCAAAGTCTCTGTGCCTTGTGATATACCTTTAGGTAAAGACTCAAAGAATCCATATTCAATCTTCTTTGTTTTATATACTTCATAAGGAGTTTTTGCCATTGCTCCTATCTTTCCATTTGCATCAAGAGTGAATGAACAAATTTGATATTTGTTATTTCTGTAATATCCTATTGTAATTGGCTTTGATTTAAACTGAGCTATTTGAATCACAAAGTCAGTAAATGTTGGAGTAGAAATACCATTGATAGAAACAATACTATCTCCTGATTTCATTCCATTTTTTTCTGCCTTTGAACCAAGGGCAAAAGAATTTATCACAAAAGGAGTGCGAGGCTGAGCAAATTGTTTTTCACCTGCAGCTATAACTTGTTTTGTAAAATCACGTGGAAGTGCTATTTTCATAATAGTATCCCCTCTTTTTATAGTACAAGAGTTGGCTCCGTCTAACAGCAAGCCTTGAACCACATCACTCATTTCTTTAACTGGGTGAGCATTCACAGCAATTATTTTATCTCCATTCTTGAATCCATTTTGCAATACCACATTGGCATAATCATAGCCCATTGTAACATTTTGTATAGGCAAAGTTTCTTCTCCCCAATGAAAAAGCATAAGAGAAAATATAACCAATGCTCCAACAAAGTTCATAAGCACTCCACCCATAACAATAAGTAAACGTTGCCAAGCTGGCTTTGATCTATATTCCCAAGGGTGAACTTCTTTTGAGAGTTTGTCTGCTGTGCGGTTGTTCTCATCTATCATACCATTGATTGCACAATAACCTCCAAGTGGCAACCAACCTATTCCCCATGTTGTGTGAGTTTCATCTTCCTTGTAACATTCAGGGTCTTTTGTTGAAAAGAAAGCTATTTGCCATTTGCCATTTACTTTCTTTGCCTTGAAAAGAGAAAATCCCGGATTAAAGAAAAGATAGAACTTATCCACTCTCACTTTAAATAGTCTTGCAAATAGATAATGTCCAAGCTCATGGATAAAAACCAGAAAGGATAATGATATTACTAAAGCTAAAATCTTCATTGTGTGTCTTTATTTTTTAATTTGTTATTTAAGTAATTTGTCCCTCATGCTTTGTCTAACCAAAGCATCCGTCTCTAAAAATGTATTAACGTCAGCCTGTGGCTCAAAAGTATATTTATCCATAGCACCTTCTATATACATAGGTATGTCAAGGAAGTTTATTTTCCCTTTCAAAAAAGCCTCAACAGCTATCTCATTAGCTGAATTCATGATTGTAGGCATATTCCCTCCTTTTTCCAAAGCCTTATAAGCTAAATTAAGACATGGAAAAGTTTGCGTGTCTGGCTTTTCAAAAGTAAGACTTGGCATAGAAAATATATCTAATCTTGGAAGCTCTGAAGCCACTCTCATAGGATAAAGCAAAGCATATTGAATAGGCAAACGCATATCTGGCATAGCCATTTGAGCTTTTATACTGCCATCTTCAAACTCCACCATTGAATGAACTATACTTTGAGAATGAATAACAGCACTAATATCTTTTGAATCTACATCAAAGAGCCAATGAGCCTCTATCACCTCTAAGCCTTTATTCATCAGAGTTGCGCTATCTATTGTTACTTTATTACCCATTTGCCAATTAGGGTTGCTAAGAGCCATTTGAGGAGTAATATTTGCTAATTCGTCTTTTTTCTTATGTAAGAATGGACCACCAGAAGCAGTAAGTAAAATAGTCTTTATATTATTCATCATCTCACCTTGCAAGCACTGAAAGATTGCACTGTGCTCTGAATCCACTGGTATTATTGGTACTCCTACCTCTTTGGCTTTTTTAGTTATCACACTGCCAGCCACAACAAGAGTTTCTTTATTTGAAAGGGCTATTATCTTTTTTGATTCTATAGCTTTAAGCGTTGGTTGCAAACCAGCGAAACCAACAACTGCCATAAGCACAATATCAATTGTTGACATTTGAACAACATCACACAAACTGCTCTGCCCAGCAAACACCTTTATATCATAAGGGTCTAAAGCCTCAAAAACCTTCCCATAAAGTTCTTTATTGACAATAACAACTGTGTTTGGTTTAAACCTTATGGCTTGCTCAATCAAAAGATCTGCATTGTTGTTTGCTGACAGAACTTCCACGCAAAGAGTATTGCTATTTCTTGCAATTACATCAAGAGCCTGAGTCCCTATTGAACCAGTTGAACCAATAACAGCTATTCTTCTTTTATTTTCTATATTGTCTTTCCCCACTTGTTAATCTTTTTATCCTAACGCAAATATTTACTCCACATAAGTTTCTCCCTTATTGCAGAAAAAAAACTTTGGTTGTTCATTCTTATTAGCTTGACTGATGTCTTAGCTTTTCTGAGTGTGCATTCAAAAGGTACCTGCCGTTCATAGCTCAGTGAGTCTATTGAAAGCAGAACATGACTATCAAAATCTGTTACTTTTAGTTTGATAACAGAAGAATCTGCCACCACCAATGGTCTTGTGGTAAGGTTATGTGGGCATATTGGAGTCAAACAAAAACACTGACTTTTGGGAGAAATGATTGGTCCTCCTGCACTCATATTATAAGCTGTTGAACCAGTAGGAGTGGCTATTATTATTCCGTCTGCAGTGTATGTGGCCAAAAATTCATCATCTATATACACTGAAATATCTAATAGATGCCCTGCCATTGCGCAGCGAAGTGTTACCTCATTCAATGCATAGTCATTATTTATATTCAAAAGAGAATGTTGCTCTATATCAAAATTGCCTTTCTCTATCTCTGACATAAGATTAGATACTTCTGGACGAGACACAGAAGTAAGGAAACCAAGATGTCCAATATTCACTCCAAGAATTGCCACATCTGTATCAAGTACCAAAGGCAAACAATCCAACAAAGTACCATCACCTCCCAAAGACAAAAGAATATCACACTCTGAACACAAATCGTTGTTTGTATTAAACGTCTTGACCTGCTTAGAAAAAGTAATTTTATCTTTTATAGCCTCATAGAAAGCAGAATAAATAAGCAGCCTTTGATTGCTTTGTTCAATATCTTTAATAAGTGACTGAACATAAGATAAGTCTTGATTGTTTATCTTTCTTCCAAATAGAGCTACTCTTTGCATATTTTGTTTAGTCTTGGTTATTTATTCCTTGACATTTAGAGAAAACACATTCCTCACATGAAGACAATTCGCCATTCAAGCGTCTCTTTATCATGTCTTGAAGTGCTTGATTAAGCTCTGTAATAGATGACTTGCTCAAAACATCATAGCAGAAAGCATACATAAGCAACATTCGTGCAGAACGAGGAGTGATACCTCTTTGACGCATATAATAAAGAGCATTTTCATCAAGCTGTCCTATTGTTGCACCATGAGAACACTTAACATCATCATTATATATCTCTAAGAAAGGTTTTGTATTCACCTGTGCTTTGTCTGTAAGCAATATATTGTTATTAGATTGCATTGCAATGGTTTCTTTGGCATATTCTTTTACATATATATGTCCTAAGAAATTAGCCATAGCACTATCATCAAGTATTCCCTTATATAATTGGTGGCTTGTACAATAAGGAAAGTTATGATAGACACTCACACTATTATCCACCTTCTGTTCTCTATCCACAAGATACAAACCATTAAGGCTTGCCTCTGAATGATTGCCTTCAAAGAAAACATTGAGTTTGTTTTGAATATTTCCACCGTTTAATGAGAGCCAAAAAGTCGTTAAATGAGCATTGTCTTCCATTCTAAACTCAGTGTCTGTTGAAATAGAAGAGGCATTATTTATATTTTCCATTTTATAGTACTCCAATTCAGACTCAGAGGACATATAAACACTTATCCGACTCTGTGTTTGAAAAGGATTAGCATTCACAGTGTCATCACAACATATTAGTCGTGCGCTACTGCCTTTGCCCATAATGACTATATTTCTTGAAAAACTGCTCTGTGCTTCCCTGCCACTTATCACATTTACCATTTGTAGTGGTGAGGAAACTTTTATGCCATCCTTTATATATATGAATACTCCATCTTCACCATTGTTTATACTTTCTTGCAAAGCAATTGCGTTTTGCTCAAGCAATGAAGAATAAGTCTCAAAAGCCTCTTTGATTGAAAGGATTACAATACCTCCCTGCACCAAGGCTTTGTAGCAGCCATTATTCTCAAAACAACCGTCATAGCGGTTTATCTTTACCGTTTTGAGATTTGGTATTGCGCAATGTATATTTATTTTCTCAGCCATTCGTAACCCTTTTCTTCAAGTTCTTTTGCTAAATTCTTATCTCCTGTCTTGACAATTTTTCCCTCATAAAGCACATGCACAAAGTCAGGCACAATATAATCTAAAAGCCTTTGGTAATGTGTTATGAGAACTGTTGAAGTCTCTTTATTTTGCAACTGATTTACTCCTGAGGCAACAATACGCAAGGCATCTATATCCAAACCTGAGTCTGTTTCATCAAGAATTGAAAGAGTTGGACGCAGCATTGCCATTTGGAAAATCTCCATTTTCTTCTTCTCACCCCCTGAAAAACCTTCATTAACTGAACGATTAACAAGTGAAGAAGTAAGTTCCACAACCTGCTTTGCATAATTCATTCTGTCAATGAACTCTTTTGCTCCAATAGGATCAAGACCACGATATTTTCTTTGTTCATTAACGGCTGTGCGAATGAAGTTTGAAATACTCACTCCAGGTATTTCAACTGGATATTGAAAACCTATGAAGACTCCTTCTGCTGCTCTTGCCTCCACAGGCATAGAAAGCAAATCCTTGCCATTGAGAAGTATTTCTCCTTTTTCAACAGTGAAAGCTTCATTTCCTGCAATCACAGAAGCCAAAGTACTTTTACCGTTTCCGTTTGGTCCCATAATGGCATGCACCTCACCTTTGTTAATTGTAAGATTAACACCTTTAAGTATTTCTTTGCCCTTTATAGACGCATAAAGGTTCTTTATTTCCAATAATGCCATAATATGATGTGTTTCTACTTTATTTATAGAGCGCAAAGATACAAAAAAATACAATCAAACTTGATTATATTTTCTCCAAACAAAGAAAGAGAATTTTCTTTCTTTGTTCCATTTACATTATATTCCGGTACATTTTATGAAGATATTCCGGTATATCTTTATAACATATACCGGTATATCTTGTGAAAATGTTGCGCAATATCTTTGTAATATATACCGGTATATCTTGGAATTATATTGCGCAATATCTTAGAAACATATTCCGGTATATCTTGGAATTAAAACAAAGAAAGAGTAAATTATTTCTTGCTTTTACCAATCAAAATCAAAGAAAGCTATTTGTTTTTCAGTTTCTCTATAATATCTCTTAGTTCTGCAGCCTCCTTATAGTTTTCATTTTCTATGGCATCTCTAAGCATTGATTCTAATTGTGCTAAATCCGTATTAGGAGATTTTGTTTGAATTGGCTTTGATACAGAAAATCCCACTTGAGATAAAAGTTCCTCATAAGTATATATAGGAGCTGAGAACTTTATGGCCAAAATCATTGCATCAGAAAGTCGAGCCTCAAAACTCATTTGGTCTTGGCCACACTTGCAAACAATGGTTGCATAAAATATTCCCTCATAAAACCTATACACAACAACTTGTAAAATCTCTATCTTATAATAAGACAAAATCATATAGCACAAGTCTTGGAGTAATGGTCTCTTTTGTTTTAGTTTATCAATGCTCACACTCAAAGCCTGAGCCTCACAATCACTGATTGTAAAACTTAATGCCCTATCCCCTTGCTTTTCTTTTAGTACAACAGAGTAACAAGCTGTTTGTCCAAAGGGCTCAATACTCTGCAAGAGAAGTTCTATTTTTTTCTCTAAGTTTTTATCTTCCATATTCAAAAAAATGGATTTTGATGAATGCAAAAATACACAATAAAAAGAAATTGCAACAAAAAAAGCCTTGTTTTGATAGATTTTTATAACTTTGCAAGTCTAATGAATAGTTCTTTAGAGGCTAAAAAGACACGAATTTACACGTTAAAACAAACATTTGTTCTATGAAAAAGACATTACCCTTAGCAGCCTTGGTACTTTTAACACCTGCTGCTTTATTTGCTTCTGAGGCAGATTTGAAAATACCTCAAAGCATTCACAATTTTGGAATCCTACACATTGGATTCATAATTACAATTCTTGGACTTTGTTTCGGATTGTATCATTTTATTAAGACCAAAAAGCTTCCTGTTCACCGTTCTATGAGTGATATAGCGGCGGTTATTTATCGCACTTGTCAGACTTATTTGAAACAACAAGGGAGATTTCTTGCCTTGTTGTTTTTGTTTATAGGGGTGGCTGTAGCTTTATACTTTGGCTTTTTGGCTGCTAATCCTATGGGCATAGGTGGAGTGTTGCTAATTTTGCTTTGGACGGTTATTGGCATCATGGGCTCTTATTCTGTTGCTTATTATGGTATCAGAATAAACACTCTTGCAAATGCTCGCATGGCGTTTGCCTCTTTAAAACGCAAACCTTTGGAATTGCTGAATATTCCTTTGAACGCTGGCATGAGTATTGGAGTTGTATTAGTGTGTGTGGAGTTGTTTCTGATGCTTGTTATACTCTTGTTGATGCCAGCAGACTTAGCAGGAAGTTGTTTCATTGGTTTTGCCATTGGAGAAAGTCTTGGAGCTTCAGCTCTTAGAATTGCAGGAGGTATATTTACAAAGATTGCCGATATTGGTTCAGACCTTATGAAAGTTGTTTTCAAAATTGGTGAAGATGACCCAAGGAATCCTGGTGTAATTGCTGATTGTACTGGTGATAATGCAGGCGATAGCGTTGGACCAACAGCCGATGGATTTGAAACTTACGGTGTAACGGGTGTTGCTCTTATTTCTTTTATTCTTTTAGCTATTAGAGACACTGACGTGCAAAAAGAATTGCTTATTTGGATATTCTCAATGCGTATTCTTATGGTGGTAACTTCTGTATTTGCTTTTTGGATTAATAAGTTTATAAGCAAACAAAAATACAGCAAAGCTGATGATTTAGACTTTGAAAAGCCTCTAACTGACTTGGTTTGGATTACTTCTATCCTATCAATCATTGGAACATTTATAATTAGTTACTTCCTTATTGGTGACATTCAAGGAAATGAAGACCTTTGGTGGCAACTCTCACTCATAATTAGCTGTGGAACTTTGGGCGCAGCTGTAATCCCAGAGATAACAAAGTTATTTACTTCTCCTACTTCTGCACATGTGAAAGAAGTTGTAAAAGCCTCTGACGAGGGTGGAGCATCTTTGAATATTCTTTCTGGATTTGTAACTGGTAACTTCTCTAGTTTTTGGATTGGATTAGTATTCGTTTTGCTTATGTTCTTTGCTTACACTCAGAGTGTAGATTTGTCTTACATTATGGCTTATCCTTCAATCTTTGCCTTTGGCTTGGTTGCCTTTGGAATGTTGGGAATGGGACCTGTAACCATTGCTGTAGATAGTTATGGCCCTGTAACAGATAATGCTCAAAGTGTATATGAGCTTTCATTGATTGAAGAACAGGAGAATATTGACCAAGATATTGAAAAAGAATTTGGATTCAAACCTGATTGGGAAAAGAGCAAGCACTATCTTGAAGCAAATGACGGAGCCGGAAACACATTTAAGGCAACAGCAAAGCCAGTGCTAATTGGTACAGCAGTTGTTGGTGCAACAACAATGATATTCTCACTTATTCTTGTAATAAAACAAACTCTTGGAATTGAACCAGAAAGTATTCTAAATATATTAAACCCTTACACAATACTTGGTTTCTTGCTTGGTGGTGCTGTTATATATTGGTTCACTGGAGCAAGCACACAAGCCGTTACAACGGGTGCTTACAGAGCTGTTCAATATATAAAAGAACATATAAACCTCAACCCTAACGCTCCAAAGAAAGCTGATGAAAAAAACAGCGTGGAAGTGGTAAAAATTTGTACTCAATATGCCCAAAAGGGAATGTTCAATATCTTTGTGGCAATATTTTTCTTTGCTTTAGGAATTGCATGTTTAGCTTCTCCAAGCGGCATTGGTGGAGAAAATGCTGTGTCTTTATTTATCTCTTATCTTATTTCTATTGCTTTGTTTGGACTTTTCCAAGCTGTTTTTATGGCTAATGCTGGTGGCAGTTGGGACAATGCAAAAAAAGTTGTAGAGGTAGATATGAATCAAAAAGGAACTCCATTGCACGATGCAACAGTTGTTGGAGACACTGTTGGAGATCCATTCAAAGATACTTCTTCTGTGGCTTTGAACCCTATCATTAAATTCACTACTCTCTTTGGGTTACTTGCCATGGAAATAGCTATTTCTGCTTCTTTCAGAGATATGGCTTCTTACTTTGGTATTGTATTTTTCTTGATAGCATTGGTTATGGTTTGGCGTTCTTTCTATAAAATGAGAATTAAATAACCTAAGAACAAAACGCATATATGAAAAAGGGAAAGCTTTCCATACTATACTATATAGTACCATTCTTATGCCTGATGCCATTCTTCTCAGCACCTATTGCTTTGGGTTGTGGCATATTACTAATTATATTAGGCATACCTTCACCTTACAACGTAAAGAAATACACAGCACAAATCTTGCAATGGTCTATTGTATTTATGGGTTTTGGTATGAACTTACAAAAAGTTATTGCCACATCACAGAAAGGAGTTGTACTGACAGCAGCCTCTGTGCTATTGACTTTCCTTTTTGGTATGCTCATTGGTAAATTCTTAAAGGTGGAAAAGAATACCACAATGCTTATCTCTTCTGGTACTGCTATTTGTGGTGGAAGTGCTATTGCTGCTGTAAGTCCTATAATTGGAGCAAAGAACAACCAAATCTCTTTTGCACTAACAGTTATCTTTGTTCTCAATGCTGTAGCTCTATTTATTTTCCCTATTATTGGTCATGCATTAGGTATGAGTCAAGAGAGTTTTGGTTATTGGTCAGCCATTGCAATACACGATACTTCCTCTGTTGTTGGAGCTTCTTCAGCTTATGGCAAAGATGCCTTAGAAATAGCAACAACAGTTAAGCTCACAAGGACATTGTGGATTATCCCGCTGTCTTTCTTGGTTATGTTTCTAAATAGAAAAGAAGCAAAAGGCAAGAAGATAAAGATACCTTGGTTTATTCTTTACTTTATAATTGCAATACTCATTGCTTATTATCTGCCTGCATACTCTGATACTTATGAACATCTTAATTGGCTTGGCAAGAAAGGAATGACAATAGCTCTTTTCTTCATTGGAACATCTTTCTCACTTGCAGATATGAGAACAGCAGGACTAAGAAGTTTCCTTTTAGGAATTTTCCTTTGGATAATAATTGGCACAAGTACACTATTCTTTTTCCTATAACAAGAAAAAACTCATAAAAGCAAAGAGAGCAAACATGCATTTGTGATTGCTCTCTTTCTTATTTTAAAGTATACTTGCATTTCTTTGTTTTAATTTTCTGTTTCTTTGTTTTAGAAAATTATTTCTTTGTTCCCGCTGAGGCTTCTTTGTTTTGCTTCAATTGGGAATTAGCTTAGAATAGAGAAATCAGTACAAAAAGCCAATGAGCTACAACTCCTGCAAACAAACCTCCTATGGTATGAGCACCGATTGCTTTTGAGATAAGTTTTCTGTAACCAAGAGCATCAAGCATTGCTGTGTGAGTTGAAAGGAAACCACTCCAACACATTCCTATTGCTGTAAATACCGCAACAACATTAGCATCTAATAAACCCATTGCTTTGAATTTTGGCACCAGTCCCAAAGCAGCTCCAACAGCTCCCAATGAAGTGATAGGGAAAGCTATCAACTGAGGATTTTTGAAACCAAAAAGCCATTCAAATACAAAGTTTATCTTTCCTGCCAAATAAGGCAGAATAGCAACACCTTGATAAGCCTCACCATTATAGCCATGTGCGCCAGCTCCAAAGGTAATCATCATAACAAAAGTAGAGATAACCAGCACTCCAGGAATAATTGCAAGACCAAGGTCTACACCAGTCTTACCACCATCAAGAATTGCATTAAGTATTCTTAAAAATATATTACCTTCACTCTTGAAAGAGATTTTTTGTTCATCGGCTTCTACTCCCACCATTTCTTTTAACTCTGGATAAGCCTTCAAAGAGAAGCGTTGCATCAATCGTGTAGAAACAACACAACCGGCAACAGCTCCAACCAAACCAATCAAAGCTCCGCTTGCATATCCACTTGCTCCCATAAAAGCAATAACTACCAAACCCATTCCAAAAGCAGTACCAAAGTTAGTAAGAGAAACCAACTGATATTTCTTGAAATAATGAGAGAAGTTTTTGTCTTTTGCTAAAGAAATAATTGCAGGGTTATCTGACAGGAAAGTCATCAAGGCTCCTAAGGCAGCAACACCAGGCAAATTAAAAAGAGGCTTCATCAATGGTTTTAAACACACCTCTAACAATCTGACAACTCCAAACTCAATCAAGAGCTTACTCAAAGCTCCTGTCAAAACAGTAATTGCCATAATATAAAAGACTGTATCCATAAGCAAATGATAAGCCGTTTGCATTATTGTGTTTAACATGTGTGGAAGTGTCATCACTTGTGACAGATAACCAAAAATAGAAAAGAGGATGATAAGAAATATTGCAGCCTCTATTCTTCTACGGGTTAAAAACTTCCAGTGGTAAGCATTTTCTAAGATACTTTTCATACTAGTTATTATTTTTCGTTCTATTGATTATTAAAAAGTCATTCCTTTCCAAGATAGTCCAATATTAAAGTAGTTATGTTGCAAATTATTTGTATTACGCCACCAATAACAATGCAACCTAACATTCTTACTACTTTTGATTGGATAAAACTCTGCTCCCAGCCCCCAAAACTTATAACTGCTTCCTGGCTGTATGTATTGGTCATAGTAAAGGGCAGGATTAATGTCTTGCTCTTGAGCTTTGTTTTGGTCTATGCCTGCTTTGCAATACACATTCAGCTTATCACATACATTATATATAATATTACCTATAAGAGTGTAGTCTTTCATTGGGTTGTCTTGCTTAAAAGAAAAACGGTCTGTATAATCCACTTCCAAAACAAAAGGATTAAACTCAAACTTATTGCCCAAAGCAACATAGTTTATGTATTGCTGTTTAGCATATTCAACTCTATTTACAGAATATATTGTTTTCCATAGCCCCATATCGCCATACCAAATAAGGTTATATGCATACAGGGTTTGCATTGCCTTGTTTGTGAATGGAGAATTAGAAATTTGAAAACCTATATTATGCTTTCCATTTTCTGAATACCAATTAGCCATAACTGCCATTTGATAACAACCAATGTTATAACTAAAAGCTGACATATAATAAAGGTCTATAGGAGCTCTATCATACTCCCAACCACCTATTGCTACAGCTTGTTTTCCTGTCCTTAGGGCAAAAGCCTTGTTTATCTTGTAATCTAAATACAAAAGATCTGTTGCTTTAAATATCTGTGAGAAATTATTGTCTGCACTCTTTATTAGGCGCTGACGAAAACGGTAAGAAAACTTATCATTTAGCTCTCCGCTGACATTAAGATTAAAACTTTTGCCATTAAAACTTGAAGCAAAATCCTCATTCTTTTGAGTAGAAGCATCAGCATCCCAATCCATTCGCGCATCAAAGGAGAAACGGAATTTCTTTCCATTATTCTGAGCTTGCAAACATACAGACAAGCTTAGCACGCACAACAAAAGAGTTGCAATTCTTTTCATTTCTTCTATTTCTTTACTGTTACTTTGTACTTAAAAAACCTCTCCACAATCAAAAGGTGCAGAAAAAGAGTGCAAAGTTATGAAAAAATTTAGTACTTTTGCATTCTTTTTAAGCAAATAACACAATAAATATGGCACAAGGAATTAAAGACAAGTTTTTTTCAAAGAAAGTACTGCGTTCATACATATATATATTAGTGGGTAGCTTTCTCTTTGCAGTAGGAGATGTAATGTTCGTTAACCCTTATCGTTTAGCCCCTGGAGGCACCTATGGTTTGGCAAACGTTTTCAATTCTCTTTGGCAATGGAAGATAAGTTACTATGCTCTTTGTATGGATATCCCACTTTTGCTTATTGGAACATGGGTTTTAGGTCCTCGTTTTGGAGCAAAGACAGTTATTTCCACTCTTTTAATTTCTGGTTTTGTTTGGATATTAGAATCAACTTGGGGATATATGCCTGTAATCCATGAAGGATTGATTGCAAATCCTGCAAAGGGTCAGTTGCCTTTTGTTCCCGATTACTTCCTTAATACGCTGGTAGCCGGATTGATTTATGGAGTATCCATAGGTCTTATCTTCAAATCAGGAGCCACTTCAGGAGGTAGCGATATTATTTCAATGATACTTAACAAATACACTCATTTTTCTTTGGGCACACTAACGCTTATTGTAGATTCCACAATCACTCTTTCAACCCTAATTGCTTTTGGTGAGTTCCGCTTACCTATTTACTCAATATTCTTAATTTTTATTGAGAGCAAGGTTATTGATATGGTTGTCGATGGTATTAAGACTTACAAAACGCTTTTCATTATCAGCCAAGAATATGATGCTGTCAAAGAAGTAATTCTCAATGACCTTGAACGTGGTGCCACTTGCATTGAAGGCATAGGAATGTACAAGGGGAAAAAAAGACAAATCATATACACAACAGTTTCTCGTAGTGAATTTGTACGTTTAAAAAATGAAATCAAAGACATAGACCCAGATGCTTTTATCAATGTTATTGATAGCAGCGAAATACTTGGTTATGGTTTTAAATCAATAAAAGAAAATTAGTTTCTAAAACAAAGGAATATTCTAACGAAACAAAGAAATAATTTACTATTTCTTTGTTTTATTTTGGTGGTATCTCACTTACTAAAAAAGAGAACCTTCCCTAAAAGAATTATTTCATAAAATAGAAAAAGCAGATGATAAAAAAATCATCTGCTTTTTTTTCATATTTTGATTTAAAGAAAGTTTCTACAGTTTGTCAGCAACTGCTCTTCCTGCTCTTAGGGCTGCTAAGTTTGCATTTACAACCTCTTCGCCTTTACGAGAAAAGTTGTTTTTCACTGCGTCTTCCAACTTGCTCATATCTATTTTAAGATACTTACTTGCTGCACCAAGAACAACCATATTTGTCCCCTTTGGATTGTTTGCTTCCTTTGAAATAGTGTCTGCATCAAAAACAATGTGGTGAGGAATTTTGTTTATTTCCTTTAGAACAGTATCCATATCTGGATAGTTAGGTATATTTACAAAAGGATTCTTGTTTGTGATTACCCAACCGTTGTCTTTGTTCAAAAAATTCAAGTAACGTAAAGCCTCCATTGGTTCAACAGAAAGAATTACATCGCACTCTCCCTCAGGAATAAGGTCAGAAGCAATAGGCTCATCAGACAAACGAAGGTGGCTTTGAACATCGCCTCCTCTTTGGCTCATACCGTGAGTTTCTGCTTGCTTCATATACATTCCCATTTCAAGAGCTGCTTGTGAGATAATGGCAGCAGAACTCAAAGCTCCCATTCCTCCTACTCCGCATAATATTATATCTATTTTCATTTCTTTTGTCCTCCTTTATTTATTTTCTGCTGCTTTTTTCATTCTTAATTTCTTCTTTGCCCAAACAACACAGTCTCTTCTTGGAATAATAACGCTAACTCCCTTGTAAGCGATTTCTTCTTTGATTGTCTTAACGTTCTGCTCAAAGTTCTTCTTTAAAGGAGTAATAACGCGAATGTGTTCTTTCTCAACACCAATACCTTGACAGATGCTTTCAATTCTGCCTGTTGCAGAACTCTTTTGACTTCCTGTCATACCAGTAATATCGTTGTCTAGTATCATTATTGTGATTGGAATTTGGTCAACACAGCAATCCAACAAACCTGTCATACCACTATGAGTGAAAGTACTATCTCCAATAACAGCAACTGTTGGCTTTAAGTCTGCCTCTGCTGCTCCCTTTGCCATTGTTATGGAAGCACCCATATCAACAGTAGAATAAATAGCATTAAATGGAGGAAGTGCTCCCAAAGTGTAGCAACCAATATCAGAGAACACACGACTATCTCCACAATCTTTCATCGCTTCGTTTAAAGCCAAGTAAGAATCAGCATGAGGGCAACCATCGCATAGTTTTGGTGGACGAGGTGCAACTATTTCTGGTATTGCAAATCCTTCTTTCACCTTTAATCCTAATGCTTTACCAACACTGTTCGGAGAAAGTTCTCCATCTCTTTGTATTGTGCCGTCAAGTCTTCCGTGAATTGGCTTACCTTCTTTTATCAAACCTTGAATAAGTCTTTCATAGAAAGGTTGTCCCTCTTCAATGACAAGAATTTCTTTACTTTCATCGTATAGTTTCTTTAACATATCCTCTGGCATTGGATATTGAGAAACCTTAAGAACTGAGTAAGGACATTTTCTGTCAGGGAAGTTTTCCATTAAATAATTATATCCCAATCCACAAGCGATAATTCCAAGGCTCTTATCTTTGCCTTCAACAAGAGTATTAAAGCCTTTTAATTGGCTTTCGCTCATAAAGTCGTCTTGTTTTGCAATAAGTTTCTTGTATTGACGCTTTGCATTCACAGGAAGAAGAATAAATTGTTTTTTATCTTGAGGAACATGCATTGTGTTTTGATTACTTATTATGTCTTTTCTTTCAACAGCACTACGAGAGTGAGCTAAACGAGTGGTAATTCTTATCATTACTGGAGTATGATAAGCCTCTGAAAGATCAAAAGCATAATGTACCATATCATAAGCCTCTTGTTGATTTGAAGGTTCAAGACAAGGAATCATAGCAAAATCTGCATAGAAACGAGAGTCTTGTTCGTCTTGTGAAGAGTGCATACTTGGATCATCAGCTGCAATATATACCAATCCACCATTTGTACCTGTTATAGCAGAATTCATAAATGGGTCACCGGCAACATTCATTCCAACGTGTTTGCAACAGAACATTGCTCTCTTGCCTGCATAGCTCATTCCAAGGGCTGCCTCCATTGCTGTTTTCTCATTGCAAGCCCAATTGCTTCTTATGCCTTTTGCTCTGGCTTCTTTTGAATCTTGTATATATTCTGTTATTTCAGTAGAAGGAGTGCCCGGATAAGCAAAAACTCCTGAAAGCCCACTGTCAATAGCAGCTTGGGCAATTGCTTCATCGCCCAATAAAAGTAATTTGTCCATAGAAATATATATTAAATGTTTTACTCTTGTACTTTATTTCTTGTGCAAAGCTATAAAGAATATTGCAAACAGACAAACATTTTATGTTTTTTATTTTCCATTTTGTTGCTTTAGCTCCTAAAAATAAGCACCTAAGACTGTTTATCACATTTGTAATTTACTTGTGCTGGCATTCGTTTTCTGTAAATAAAGAAGGAGCTGGCACTTTTCTTTGTTACATTTTTTCAAAACAAGGAAAGAAAAGAATGAAATCAAATAAAAGCAATACTACTTAAAAGAAAAACGTTATCTTTGCAATCTAATAGGATATTGTATTTTTGATTTAATGAAAAGAACATTAGTTATATTTCTTGCTTTGTGGGCTTTACTTTTAGGCTTTTGCAATAATGCAATGGCACAAACGGCTTATGACTTTGCAGAACCTTATCAGTGCCACAAGATATACTATAGTATAAATAATTACTCTTTGCCTTCTGTGGCTGTAGTCCCTTATTATGGAACAGATACCAATATTGTGGAAGACAGTTTATACAGTGGCTGCGTTGTTATACCAGAAAGTGTTACTCATAATGGAATAACTTTCACTGTAAATGCAATAATGAATGGGGCTTTTTTCGGTTGCAAAAACTTAAGCTCTATTGTTATTCCTCAAACAATAACCACTATTGACTATACCGTTTTTGGAGAATGTAAAAACCTAACTGACGTATATTATTTAGCCAAGAGTGCCAATGTTCTTAGCTCTTGTTTTTGGACAAGCGCACCTTTTTACAATGATACCGCCATTCAAAACGTTTATTTAGGCGATAGCGTACAAATTCTTCCCCATTCATTGTTTGGAAATGACGCTGAAAACCCTGCTTTGCCCTTTACAATCAAGTCAATCACCATTCCACAAGGAGTAAAACAAATACAAGGGGCTTCAGTACCTAATTCTATACAGGTTCTTAACTTTAACGCCAAACATTGTGACAGTATTGAATCCGAAACCTTTACATCTAATTCTTTACGCAGAATAAACATTGGTCAGAATGTAGAATACCTACCAAATTGGTTTGATATGTATTTTCCTAATATAGATAATGGCATAGATACCATTGTTTCTTATGCTCCAGTGCCTCCGGTTGCCAATGCAAATACTTTTTCCTCTCACTCATTGCAAAACACACTGCTAATTGTTAAGGATACTGCCACTTATCGCTCTGCTACAATATGGAATAGCTTTGTAAACATGCAGCAAGATGCTTCTTTGCTTCAGCCTGATTATAGTTTTTCAGTACCAAGAAATGCCCCGGCCTTTGATAGCATAGATGTTGTTCTTTGCAACGGAGCTTCATACACTTTTGGCGATAGTGTAATTACCTCTTCAGGTGTGTACACTGACACGCTGCAAACTGTGGGCGGTTGCGACAGTATTGTGCGTTTAAATATTGGCTTTTTTGATACCCTAAGAACAGAGATAAATGCTCATATCTGCTCAAATGCTAACTACTACTTTGGCTCCCGCACCCTAACCACTGCTGGAACTTACTTTGATACACTTACAGCAGGCGGAGGTTGCGACAGCATTGTCACGCTTCATCTTGCAGTTTATCCTGCCTTTGATTCTGTTATTTATGACACCATTTGTGAGGGAGACGACCGCTATATTCCTTCTTTCAATGCCGACAGCACTGGCACATATCACGTAATCTTTCAAACGCAACAAGGCTGTGACAGTGCCATAACGCTGAACCTTTACGTGCTTGCGGCACCACGCGACACCATAAAAGAGAGTATTTACAGCGGAAACAGTTACAATTTTTATGGAGAAAAAGAATCCTCTCAAGGAATATACTCAAAAATCTTTCAAGCCGAAAACGGCTGCGACAGCATAATTATTTTAGACCTCAAAGTGCTAAAGCTGCGTTTCCCAAATGCCATGACACCTAACGGAGACGGCATAAATGATAATTTTTACATTCAGGGATTGTTTGATGACACCACACAATTCACCGACAACGAACTATGGATATACTCTTGCCAAGGTAAATTGCTCTATCACATTAAAGGCATAAGAACAGAGAAAGACTTTTGGGCACCAGAAAAAGGAAAGGTACCAACAGGCACTTATTTCTATCGCTTTGAAGCCACAAGCAAAGACAAGACCATTAAACAAAACGGCACAATCACTGTTTTGTACTAATCAACTCTAAACATACATACTATTCCCCCTAATAGTGTTTTAGTAAAAAGGGCATATGCCTTTGTGCCCCCTACATAACATGATAGTAAATATACCACATTATATTTTCACTTCCATGTTCATAGGGGCGTATTGCATACGCCCCTATGATAATAATTTATATATATGGCTTTTCTTTATCTTCTACGATGAGAATAGCGTGTGCGTCTGCCTTCAAAATATTGTCCTATATTCCATCTTACAGAAGATTCTAAAAACACAGGATGAAAACTTCTAGTTCCTCCAACTCCGAAATCAACATCTTTAGCAGTGTATTTAATTTTATTGATACCATAGCCTATTCTAAAGCATGCCAAAACTCCTTCTTCAGAATAATACATAAAAGTTCTACCAATCCAATGCATAATGTATGCAAACTCAATGACACCAGAAAAATAATTCAAATCACTATTCTTTGTGCTTATTACAGAAGGCTTAATAAGGCTATAGTTATATTGTCCTCCAAATCCTATATAACCTCTTCCTATTTGGAAGCAAACCAATGCAGGAACTTCAAGATATTGCAACACTCCATTCTCAAAACCATAGTTTGATCTAACGGAATACTTTGCCTCTGCCTCTGCAATTACAACATCAGTAAACGCATATTTAAAGTATGGTCCTATGGCTGCTCCAATAGAGAAGCCAGGAGAGCTACTTTCTATGTCTACAGAAGCTCCCATATTAAATACCAATCCCCAATTCTTGTCTCCTTGAGACAATTCTTGGGCTTTAAGTGTGTTTAAGCCTAAAAAGGCTAATGCTAAAAAAAGTACAGTTTTTTTCATTCTTGTTTTCTGTTTTTGTTATTATTGTTTTCTTGTTACTTGTCTAATTGCAAAAGTCCAAACTCAACATCTTTCTTTCCCATTCTGCCCACTTGCACACTGCCATCAGAAAGCGTGGAAGTTAGATTTGGTGAGAAAAGAGCCTTATCCTCTTTGTAAAAGAAAAGATTTTTAAATACTGGAGCGCCGTCTTGTCCTATCTTTATTAGATTTGCCACCACATCTCTGGTTTGCTGGGGCAGGAAGATATTTGTTTGAATAAAAACCTCGCCACAAAGATCGTTATCTCCCTTGTCTGCATTGTAAAGAACATAAAAGTCATTTCCATTTGTAAAATAAAAAGGACACTCAAACTGACCTTTCTTTAAGTCATAAGAATGCGTATAGGCAATGGCTTTTGAAATAAGTCTTGCATACACCATTGCCCCTTGCTGTGGATTAACGCAGATGGCATAAAGGTTTCTGTCGTAACAAACGGTATTTGTTTGATTGCTGTAAAACAAACGATACGCATCTTTAACCGCAACAACGCAATTACCGTTCTCAAGCCTAATAATGTCATCTATAGTCCAATAAGTCTTTTCTTTTGATTGGGTATATGCAGTGCTTGCGCTATTTATCACGTCTTCTTTCTCAAAATCATAAGTCAGAACTCTGCACTCTGAGCCTGAATTTATGGCTATCAAGGCTTTATTTTTCTCTAATGGCAAGAGTTTAGCGTCCACTACATTTACATCTTCACTTATAATTTGCTCAGCTTGGTCTTCGCTTTGCAAGCATGCCACAGAGAGCTTTGCTCTGTTGGGAGCTTTCTTGTCATCATACCTTACGGCTGACAAAAGAAAGACACTGCCATCATTATCAATGCAAACGTCAAGCAGAGATATGTCTCCCTCCTGCTTTGGAATGTAAGACTGAGAGTATTGTTTCTCTAAGTCTTGGTTATATACGTTAAGGGTGAAGTAACCAGCGTTTGTCTTGCGGTTTCTATTCAGGCAGGCTATAAGAATTTTACTTCTGTCCTTGGAATGCAAGACTTTGATATCTGAAACATCTTTTAAACCTTTGGGAAAAGAGATAAGTCTCTGGCGGCTCTTTTCTTTGAGTGTATTTTTATCCACTCTGACACATTTTATTTCATTTTGCTCCTCATCAGCGCTCTCTTCAGAGTACAGAATGACTATGTCTTGAGTGGTTGTGAAAGTTTCAATCAGCGAATACTTTGGTATCTGAATATAATCATTGTTACACATGGTTACCTTTTGGTTATCCACACGCATAAAACCCAAACGGTTGAAACGCGAAATATGAAAACCAATAGTATTGTACCCAAAAGAATAATACTGACTTTGGTCTATGGAGCCAATATAATCATATATGGAATTGTTATCCTCTTTGGTGTAAATTTCTCCCCACTTTACGTTTTGAGCACAAAGAAAAGTAGAAAGCAACAGGGCAAAAACAAGTGTAATTCTCTTCATTTATATTTATATTTAAGTTTTCTCTCTTTAGAAAGGCATAAAACCTATTGACAAATGCAAGCCAAAGACATACATACTTAGCAGTTTAGTGGCTGCCCACTTACCCTCTTGTCTCACATCTTCAATAGAAGCAAAAGAATAACCACTGAAAAGAACTCCCATGGAGAGTCCAGTTTGCAAACAGAGGTATTTATTCAAATACACTTGCTTTCCAAACTGATAGCTCACTCCACCGGTCCAGCTGGAGTTATCTTTGTTGTAAGTATATTTGAAAACGTCGCCTTGCAACTTGTGAAAATAATTCAAATCCTTTGAAGTGTAGAATTTAACAAAAGCATTTGCGCCATGGATTGACATGTGGCCGTTGTATGTGTAGTCTTGGTTATAAAAATCCAAAGCTGCATACTGGTAATGTTTTGCATAAAAACGCGTATGCGAAAAACTATAACCCGCACCCACACTAATCTTTTTGCCAATGGCAAACTCCACATTAGGAGAGAACATGTAGTCAAAACGGAAAAAACCTTTGTTGCCATTATAGTTAGGTTCAAACCATGAAGGTCTTAACTGAGCCTCAAAAAACAATGTAAAACGGCGGTCTAAATAGCCTTTTGGATTTTTTTTGCCTGAATACAATTTATAAAGAGCTTGATTTTGTGCATCTGATGTGCCTTCGGATTCAAAGTCTATACTCTTGGCCTTGGCGTAAGCATTATTCTTTAAGTCATAAACCATAAAAGCCATGGAGTTATCCCTAACACTTGGCACCCACTGTGCCAGTGCCAAAGGCAAAAAAGGATATGCAGGAATAGAAAACAAAGTGTAAAGACGTTTATAATAGGTATTTTGTCGCAAATCAGTCTGTTGCTTATTCACCACAAGGTTAATATAATCCACTCCCAAATCTTGCGCCAGCGACTCTGCATATCTGTTCTGGTAACCAATCTGTGAGTAACGGTTAAGCCCAAAAACAAATTCTTGAAGCTTTGCTCTGTTTTGATAAGTAAGAGTTGTATCCCACTCAGTAGCCGAAACAATGCGCGCATCAACTCCGCAAGTCTTTGCAATACTCTTTATACTTTGTGCAAGTCTTTGTGAAGCCCCTGGATTCAAGATTACATTTTGTTCATCTTTCTTCTGCACTTTTAGAACTTGAGGTTCCAGCACCAAAATCTTCTCACCACTTGTAAAAGCCTTTTGTCCGCCTACACTTTCTATTATATTATCAACTTGTTTTGCTTGATTCTCTTGCCATGCCCTTTCAAAAGCCGCGCCAAAGGCTGTATCCTTTTTCAAATCACAAAGCATATAGTTGTCAGTCTTAAAGTCCGGTTGACTTTTCACACTTTGCACTCTCTTTATCTTGTCATATTTTGTTTGCTCTGCGCTATTTATGTTTGTATCCTTAGTGTTTGTGTCTTGGGACAAAGAATAAGGCTCCCCTTGTGCTACATCTGAGAAATAATTCAAAGAAGTAATATCCATTTCCTTTGCCATATCAAGGGCTATATCATTAAACAAAAGCGTAAAGTATCTTTTATTTGGCAGATTTTTCATTCCATCATAACAGTAGCGCAAGGCAAAAACAGCAGCCTCTTTTTTAGTCATCTTTTCAAAGACATTAGCCGCAAATTGCATTTGTCCCTGCACATCTTTTTTCACAAGCTGATACGAAGAGTAATTGCCATAAGTCTTAGCCTTTGAAATACCATACACACTGGCTATTTGCGCCGTGCGCAAGAAAGTGTTAGCGGGATATTTCTTTAGCAAAACAAAAGTATTATAAAAAGCCTTCACATAATCGTCTTGTGCTATTTGCTCATTGATTAACTCAAAGCGCGCAAGAGCTCTTGCTCTCTCAAAGCTCTGTGTTGGGAGCAAAAAGGTCTGAGAACCAGAGTTTGCACTTGAGTGAATAATCTTTTGCATCTCCAGACGGCGAGTGGAAAGGTTTGGGTGAGTGGAAAAAGTATCTATATAATCTTGACGAGAGGTGATTGGCGTTAGGTTTTCAAGGAAATAACTGTCCTTAAATTGGTAACAAGGAGCTTGAAAATCCTCTTTTGTCATTTTCACCTCATCAAATGGCAGATAAGAATACTGAAGCACATCAAACATACTCTCTACGGCTGAAGCACTGTAGCCTGCCGGAGCAAAGAAACGAGTATATCCCTCTCTGTCGCACTGCAATTCCTGAGTCCTTGAGCGAGAGTGATACTTCAAATAGTCTGTTATGGTTTCAAAACCTTTTGATTGTTCTTTGGGTTCTTCATAGGCGTGTTTGGCTGTGTAGTGTATGAGCTCGTGAGAAAGCACATAAGCAATCTCTGCCTCATTTGTGGTTTGCGAAATAAAGCCTAAGGTAACAAAAAGAAAGCCGTCAGCCGTGATAAAAGCGTTTGCCTGAGTAGATTTAATGCCATAGAGTTTTATTTGCTTCTTTAGGTCTGGCTCCTTTGCAAGCAAGTTATCCAAAATACTGCGAACATACAGTGTAAGCTCATCTCCATACAATATCTTACCCTCAAGAATAAGGCTTTTAATGTATTTGTTCTGTTCTTTTTGGATTTTGTTTTTTGACCTTGTGCCATCAAAATTTTTATCCTTGGCAATATTGAGTAAATCTTGGGGCAGAGGACCTTCGGCCTCAAGACGTGAGAAATTATCTAAGTAATTTGTCTGCTGCGCATAAGAAAAAACAGGCAGAACTGTAAGCAAAAATACACAAAAACAAAGCTTTGTAATGAAAGAATAAAGATTTTTCATAGGCAAAAGTGTAAAACAATAATAATATCTAAACTATATACGCGTGCAAATATATGAATTATTCGTCAAATTCAACATCCATTTTGCAAATTATTTATATCTATTTACAATCTGACTATCTAAGGTATTGCAAAGCACTATTTAAGTCGCGCCAAACAAAGCTTTAGAAAATGCTTTCTTTGCTTTGGGGGATTATTTCTTTGTTTTAGTAGCGCAACATGCCATCTTGAGCGGCTAAATGACTGTTTTAATTTTCGCAATGACTGTTTTAGAGCCACAACATGCCATCTTGTTGTTGCTAAATGACTGTTTGGCTACGCTAAGGCTTTATTCCAATTTACTAAAACAGTGCTTTGACTCACTAAAACAAAAAGGGGTGCAAAGCGTTGCACCCCTTAATATATTATTTGTACTCTTTAGTTGCTATTAACTTACTTTCCTTGTGTAACTTTAAGAATAAAGGCACTCATTTTATCCAAAGCCAAAGGCGAAATAGTCTGCCCTATGCTCTGATATTCGTCTGGTGAGCCAGTTTTGCACTCTTGGAAAAGGTGATTCATACTCTCTGGAGTGAAAATCTCAAAGTTCTTGTTCTTAGCCTTAGCCATTGCTTTTTGAATTGCTGGCATATTGTCTTTTTCTATCACTTGAGCATCTTTTTGTCCATTCATGGCAAGCAAAGGCACTTTTACCTTGCGCAAATACTCTGCTGGGTCTGTCTGCATGAAAACTCTCATCCATGGCATTATGAAAGCAGAGTAAGACATCTGTCTTTCCTTTGGTGTGGATAGGTTCATATCTTTTATTTGCTCAGGAGTGTATGACTCTAAAGCCTTATCAAACCAAGAAGTCATTTCCTTAGCAATCTGAGAGTCTGTTTTTCCTTTTTGTGTAAGAGAATATATTTTGTCAAGCATTGCTATCTGAAAATCAATCTCCTTTTGAGAAGTGCCTGACAAAGAATTGATTTTCTGAATTTGACCTCTCAAAACATCAATACCCTTAATTCCCGGACCAGCCATAAGAATAACAAAAGCCACATCTTTGTTGCGTGCAGCACTTATGGAAGCTATGAGTCCTCCCTCGCTGTGTCCCAAAAATCCAACTTGTTTTGGATTGACTCCAGCTTGGTTTTTGATTTGTGAGAGAATGAAATCTGCATCTTGTGCAAAGGTAAATGTTGTTGAAGCTAGCAGCGCAGAGTCAGGCACACTGACTCCCCAACCTCTATCGTCATAACGGAAAGTGGCAATACCTTTGCTGGCAAATTCTGTGGCTATTACTTTGAAGGGTTTATGTCCTAAAAGCTCTTCATCACGGTTTTGAGTTCCAGAACCGGTAAGCAGAACCACACAAGGATATGTACCTTGCGCAGAAGGCAAAGTCAAAGTACCGCTAAACTTGTATCCGCCTTTGTCTGTAAAGGAAAGTTCCTTTTCCACAGCCCCACCAGGCAAGGGACGTGAGTCTTGCTCTCTTTTTATTTGATAAAGCTCTTTTGTACGTGAAAAAGCCAAAGGAGTAAGCAACATTCCCTGCTTAAAAGTTCCTATTATGGAGTCTTTTTCTGGGTTAAACTTACCTCTAAAGACCACTCCCATGCTCTTGATTGAAAAAAGCAAGCTGTCTGTTATTGTGAAACGATACTTAGAGGCTGTAAACATTTGACTTGTCTGAGCTGGAGAACCCATTTGTATGGGCTTTAGTGTGTCAGCTCTATCTATGCGTAGAGTGATTGGCAGAGTGCTGCCACTAACATTAAGCTCTCCATACCAATAAGACACGGAGCTTTGAGCCTTTAAAGAAATGCTTGCACCCATAAAAAGTATGAGTGCAATCATTATTATATTTGTGTGTGTTTTCATTTTATCTAAACATTAGTAACCAAAGATTTCTTCCAATGAAAGCTCTTTGAATGCACCAAATTTCTTCAATGCGTCCATATTTACTTCATTTTGATTTCCCAAAACAACATAAGTCTTTGGTTTATTCTTGATATATTTATGGTTAAAAGAAATAACATCATCTATTGTCATTGTAGGGATTTTATCAAACAAAACCTTATTCATATCTTGTGTTCTTCCCAACTTCTTATCATTAAGATAAGAGTAAATTATACCCTCTTTGAGAGTTCTATTTGTGCGAATAGAAGAAATGATGCTTTCCTTTGCCAAATTGAAGTTCTGTGTTGTTACTGGCATATTGTCAAACAAATCATTGAATGTATTCATGGCATCAATCAATTTGTCGTTTTGTGTGGCAATATGAGAGAAATTCATGCAAAGAAGAGACTTTTGTGAAGGTTGAACATAATATGCAGCAGCACTGTAAGCCAATGAGCGTTTTTCTCTTAACTCTTGGAATACTATTGAGTTCATTGAGCCTCCAAAATATTCATTGTAAAGAGTAACAGAAGGAGTTAGATTGTCATCAAAAGCATCTCCAGTTGATAATTGACGAGCATAAGATTGCTTTGCATTGTATTGAGTAAAGAGAACAGTGTTTTCATTGATAGGTTTCACGTCTCTAACTGGCAATTGTTTCATATCTGCAGAGCTTTGCTTGATTTGAGAGTGTTGTTTGTCCAAAAGAGTTTTCAAATCTCCAATTGACATATCACCATAATAGATAACAGTCTGTGCAGAGGCTAACATCTCTTTCATAAGTGTTGTTATATCCTTTGGAGTGGTAGCTTTTAACTGGTCATTTGAGAGAGTATATTTGAAAGCGTTTTCTTTGCCATAACGAGCGTAAGTTAGAAGAGCAGAGAAACAAGCATTTTGTTTTGCTTTTGCATCATTACGACGTTTAATCATTGTTTGAACCTCATTTTCTACTGTCTTAGCGTCTATTCTTGGGTTATTCAAAACTCCTTCCACTATAGCAAGAGCCTTAGGCATATTCTCTGACAAGCCACTAATTGTAACCTCTGAAACATCTTCTGAAACAGACAAATTAACTCCACAAGCTATGTTGTATAACTGACGGTTTAATTCTTCAAGGCTCAAAGCCTTTGAATAAATCTTATCAGAGAAACTGTTTAACAAAGAAGCTTTCTTATTAACAGACAAACCATAGTTGTAACGGAAAGAAAGTGAGAAACGTTTATTCTCTTTGTTTGGAACATAAAGTATTTCTGCTCCTTTCTTTAGTGAAGAATGTTGCAAGTCTTTGCTGTAATCAACAAACACTGGCTCAATAGGAGTTACGTTTGCACTCTTTATTTCTTTAAAGAAATCACTCTCCACATCACGATTCATAATGATAGGAGTGATAGGTGGTTTAACAATCTTCTCAACCTCTTTTGGAGTTCCTTGTCTCTTGTTTATAACCACATAATTATTGTCTTGGAAGTATTGATTAGCAAAATCAACTAACTGTTGTTTTGTGAATTTGCTCATTTCATTTATTTCATTCACTACATCAGCCCACTGACGATTGTTAACATAGCTATATGCCATCTCCATAGCGCGTGAAGTGTTGCTTTCCAAAGCTTTTACCCTTTGTAACTTCCAATTATTTATTGCAGCTGTCAAAAGGCTTTCGTCCCAAGCTCCAGATTTGAATATCTTTAACTGAGCCAAAAGTATATCTCTTGCACCCTCAAGAGTTTGACCTTGTTTTGGAGTAGCTCTTAGCATGAAAGCAGAATAGTCGTTAAGGTCATAAACAGATGTTCCGGCACTCTGGCAGAGTTGTTTTTGATTTACATTAACGTCTATCAAACCACAAGAACCATTGCTCATAACTGCGTCTATAAGATTCATCATCATAACTTCTCGAGAGCCTGTTCCCTTGTCTACTCTGAAAGCTACTGTTACATTTTCTGCCTCAAGACCAACTACATCTACATTTTTAACTTGTGTAATAGGCTCTTCCTTTGGGAAAGTGAAGGTTGGCACTTGTTTAGATGGGATTGCACCAAAATATTTCTTTATGATAGCCAAAGCTTGGTCAGGGTCAAAATCACCACTCATAACAATGGCATAGTTATTTGGCACATAATAAGTGTTAAAGTGTTTTCCAATATTTGTTAGTGAAGGATTTTTCAAGTGTTCTGCTGTTCCAAGAGTTGTTTGTAATCCATAAGGATGATGAGGGAAAAGAGCCTTCATCATTTCCTCACTTACCTTACGAGAGTCATTTGTCAGGCTCATATTTTTCTCTTCATACACTGCTTCAAGCTCTGTGTGGAAGATACGAAAAACTGGATTTTGGAAACGATCTGACTGTATCTTGGCCCAATTCTCTATTTGGTTTGAAGGAATATTCTCTTGATACATTGTGAAGTCGTTAGATGTGAAAGCATTTGTCTCTTGTGAGCCTATCAAAGACATCATTTTGTCATATTCATTTGGAATGGCAAAACGAGAAGCCTCATAACTTACAGAGTCTATTTGATGATAGATTGCAGCTCTCTTTTGAACATCTGTAGTGTGGTTATACACCTCATAGAGTTCTTCTATCTTTTGAATGTAAGGCCTTTCTGCCTCCCAATTCATTGTACCAAAATGTGTAGTACCTTTGAACATCAAATGCTCTAAGTAGTGTGAAAGACCTGTTGAAACACTTGGGTCGTTCTTGCTGCCCACTCTGACGGCAATATAAGTTTGTATTCGTGGCTCATCTTTATTGACTGATAGATAAACCTTAAGTCCATTATCTAATGTATAGATAAGGGCATTCATTGGGTCTCCAGAAACCCTTTGTTGTCCAAAAGCAAAGCCAAATGAGGCTACAAATAGGACAAATGTAATAAGTATTCGTTTCATACTCTATTTATGTGTTTTATTATTTTAATCACTCCGGTCTGTTATAATCTAAAAGATGATAACAAGCAAAATGCAAATATACGATTATTTCCTTTTCGTATATAAAAAAGAGAGCTGAAACTATATTTTTTCAATCCCTTGCCTTATATTTTGACTACTTTGTTATGGTATATGTTTTTATTGGTCTTTACAGTTAAAATATATGTTCCTATTGGCATTGAATTTAAGTTTATCTTCACTGTAGAGCCATCTTGCTTTTTTGGTTTCATATTATACACTTTGCCGTCTAATGTTGTTAGTGTGCAACTCTTTATCCTCTTCTTTCTATTCTTTGTCTTTCCCTTACCTGACTTTGATAACCTTCACTTCATAATGTTTCTCTGCTGTTTGTAATGTTATTACATATGTGTAGTTTGCATAAGACGATAAGTCTATGGTGTATTTTCCATTACCATTGTCTTGTGGGTGTATCTTCTCTCTCTGCCCTAAGATTGGTGTGAGGTAACATTCCTTTATCCTCTCTTCACCCATATCTATTGTTACTTTACTCTGCGTTGGATTGGGATATATCTTTAATTTATCTATTCTTATCTCTTGGGCTAATGATAATGTGTCTGGCACATAAACATATCTTTCATTTATTGTTGGATCTGTGTACTTGGCTATATACACTATACTATTCCCTGTTGCCAATATGGTGGTATCTCCAAATGTGATATTACTATATACGTCTCCTGTTAAATATATGCTGCTGTCATGGATTGATATTGCTCCCGGTTGATTATATGGATGTATCGCATTATAACACTTCCCATCTAATATATGTCCTTCTTCGTCCCATCTTATCATTGCCAGATTATCATCCCAAAATCCATTTTGTATTACTGTATCCCTCAGAATTAGATTACCCATAAATTTTACTTGTGTAAAGACTTGGTTATTCTTCACTGCTATATGATTGGGACAATAACTACTTAAAAGAGATTGATAACCTGAATTTACTTTCCCATGAGACAAATATTTCCCATTATCTTTATTCAACCTAAGGAAGAATACATCATTCTTTAAATCGCCTAATATTGTATCATCTATACTGAAAACACAATAATTTGGATAGCTCACATATCCTTTATTCGTTGAAACTCCCAAGACATAAACAGAATTATTATCTTCATTCACTGTTACATCATAAAATTGTGTTAATGGGAAAACTATGCTATCGTAATTAATGTAATGAGTATGTAGCTGGTTACTCCATACTATATTGCCTTCTGAGTCATATTTCACCACAAAACCTAAATAAGTATTCTTTGGCTTTATCTCTATCCTTTGTGTTGTATCTGTAGTACTTAATATTAAATCTGCATACGAAGAAGAATCGTACACAATACTGTAGTCTTCATTATTGTCAATATAATCACAAATATACACTCCTGACTCATTATCTGTTGTTAATGATATAAACTGATGGTCCATACGTAACGGTAACCCTCTCTGTATTGTATCTTTAATCATACATTTAGCCCAAAGTAAACTATCAAAATGTGGTGAGAATTTAAATGTTATTATATTTGCTCCTCCCATATAACCTGCAGTATCAAAATCATGATGAGTACTATCATTATCATCTACTACTATTCGGAATTTACTGATTCCTGTCAGATCACCAGGGTTGCCATTACAAAGGAATATTTGACCTGTAGGGAAACTAATATATGTATTACCTTGTTTATCTATGCTGAAGGAATATGGGAAATAATACCCGAAAGAGAATCTATAAGGTATACCGGAATAGTCCACTATTGTATTATTGTTTGAATCTACACATTCTTCTTGTAAAAAATGTTGCTCCTTTAAATTACCATTCAAATCTAATGTTATAAATGCTGTACCTAATGCACCACATCTCTTTTTATTTGTAAAAGGGTAATCAGGCAAAGGTTCATTACCAAAAGTCTGCGCTATTAAGGTGTCAAGATAATATAAGTAATTGGCATTGGTAGCCAATAAGAAAGTGGCTGCAAATACCACAGAGCTATCACCCACTAACTGCATGCCCAAGGCAAATGACTTATAATTATTTGTATGTATGGCTTTTCTCCATAGCAACTGTCCATTAGGTGATAATTTCATCATTACTACATTCTTGTCATCTGAACTTGCTGCAATCGGTAATAAATGTATACTATCTATACGTGCTCCTGTTCCAAATTCCCCCAAAACATATAGATTACCTTGACTATCATTTGCACTGGCTATTGTTTGATTATTTGCAAATGGATAATCATCATCTTGCCCTGAATAACTCTTCGCCCAGTCAAACTGCTGAGCTTGCAATGCTATTGTTACTATCATTGCAACTAAAACTAATATTATTTTCTTCATCTTATTTCTCCTTTCTATTCTTCGTTTTTTATTAAAGAAGTAGGTGGTATAAGCCTGTAGCATATAGCACCCACTTCTATTGTCTGTGTTAGTTCTTGATTAACTTAAGGTAGTAAATCTTATTGGCTTTACTTCTTACTCTCACAATATAAGTTCCTTTCTCAATATCCTTAATATTCATCACATCGCTTTCTTGAACATTCTTGATATTTTTTCCACTTATATCCATCAAAAGCATCTCTGTCACCTTATCATCTTTTAACCCCTCTACCTTAACACTTGTTGTTGCAGGATTTGGTACCAAATAAGGACTCTTACTTTCTTTGGCATTATCTGCCTCGTCTTTATTTGTTTTGATAGTGATATATTGACTTATTTTTTGCAATAAGTCTTTTGCTGGAATACAATAAACCAACTTACACAGAATATTGTTTTTACATACAATAGCATAGAAACATACATCTTCTCCGTTTGCTGCCATTTGCGTAAGTTTTGCTATATCAAACATATTAAAATCTGTTACTGTATTACTTGAGTTATCATAGTAATAGTTCACTACTTGTGGTGGCTCACTCCAGAAACTAAGTACATTGTCTGTAGGATCAACCAAATCAAACAAAAATTTAACATAAGCAGTATATCCACTTGACAATGCTGTATTAACATCTAAAGTTTGAAGTATCATTTTATTATTGCAGTTTATTGGTAGTTTTATATCTATAGAAAAATCTTTATAACACTCATTGCAAGAATCATGTAAAGTAAAACTTATTTGCGTTAGCAATGGGTTTGTAAGCTCAAACTCTACTGTAATTGTTGTGCAATTCCCTGGTGCAACCGTCGGATTTGGATTACTAACATTTAATATCTCAATGCCATTATGATTTAACATTGAACTCAAATCTTCAAAACAATCTGTATTTGTCCCATTATTACATACTGTTAGTGCCACAGTATAAATAATCTTACATTCTTGTATAATAGGGGCTTTATATTGATATTTCACATCTACATCTTCACAAGGGCAATCAGATATTTGTTCTATACTTAGTGTAGGTGAGCTTACATTGCAAATACCTGCTGCATAATTAACGTTTAACGTATAATCTCCAAACCCACTTAACGGCAATAACAAAGGAGTAAAGGTATAATTTCCTGTCCCTGTTGTAAGACTATTTCCATTTAACAACCATTGCCAATCTATAGTGGCATTTCTTGTAAGTCCATAAGCACTTATGTTAGTTAATGGATGTAGATGTGTGTTACATCTTTGATAACAACCTGTCAACAATCCATCAAAGTCAGGAGCTGACACTATCTCTATCTGTGCTAAATCTGATTTACATCCCGTTGTAAGATCATAATAATATGCTGTGGCTATTCCTGCATTATAATAATCTGCTATACTACTAAATATTCCTGTATTCCAATATACTTTATTTGCTACACTACTACTGATTGTCCTAAGATTTACTGGAGGATTATCTATACATCTATTTGCTCCAAAACCTATACTTGGTGCATGTGGTATTGGATTTACTTCTATTGCCATAGTTGCATTGTCAGAGCAACCTGATGAAACATCCACAACATAAAGATCTGCTGTATATATTCCTGATTGTTCAGCATCAAACGTTATATTCGCCGCCGTTACACTTGGATTAACTGCTACTGCACTTCCATCTGGGGCTGTAACTGTCCACGTATAACTTATTGTCCCAACAGCAGCTCCATTATCACCAAACAACTCCACTTCATCTTTCTTACAATACTTATTGCTACTTGCACTTATAGACGCTATCGGCTTATTCAAAAATGGTACGTTTATGGAAGCTTCTTCCCTACAATAATTAGCGTTACTTACAAGCAAAGGATAGTCCCCTGTATAATATGTGTTATAAGTATTATTTGTAACTGTAGGTGGGGTGTTGTTCCATAAATAATTTGCTATTGTTGTTTGTATAGTAGAATATGTATAATTAATTTGACGTGCTGAACCAGGACAAACATTTGTATTATTATACAAATATAATGAACCAGCATCAAATGGATTACCTTTGGATGTTATAAATATATTAGCAGATAGTGTACAACCATTAGTATATGTTATTGTTGCTGTATTATTTGGATATACCCCTGTCTGATATGTATGTTGTACGCTATTCCCTGGATAACTAACAGAAGAAGCATCTCCAAAAGACCACGCTGTCTGTGTTATTGTAGATGATATATCTGTGCTTCCACTCATCAATTTAGCAGTAAGCAAAATAGGTGTATTGTCGCAAGTATTATATGGACTGGCTGTATTTGCTGTAGTAAGAGATAATGAAGTGTTCGTTGGCATATTATCAAAAGTAACATTTCTGTAAATAGTGCAAGTTAAATACTTGAACTTAACCGTATAAGTACCATTAGCGGCTAATGTAGGCGATATGGCTGCCGTTGCCCCTACAGCTATATTAAACGTATTAACTAACGTGCTTCCTTGATATATTTCTACTATTATTGGTGTAGTTCTACCTGTTAGATATTGTGATTTATCTATTACTTCTATCCTATTGCATCTTTTTTGTATCTCACAATCTAAGATATAATTAATTGTTGTCTGTGTCTGTCCACTATAACAAGTGCTACCATTTTGAGCATTCACATATATATTATATGTTCCAACATAATTAAATGTAATATCCCTTGTTGTGTTATTTACTGTTGCTATAGTAACACCATCAGATGGTGTTACTCCCCAAGTGGCAGTTAATAAAGTTGGTAACCCACTAACAGAAAACTCTATATCATGTTCACAAACATCTGTATTAAAATTAGTTACTGTCAAAACATTACAGCTTTCTTGTGTCCCACTATTTGGTATTGTTATACACAATGTTTCACTACAATTACTGTTAGATATTTTACAGCAATATGTCCCGTCTCCTGTAGTTGTTGTTGAAAGAGTTGAGCCAGTGGCTCCAGGAATTATTTGATTATTATATTCCCAACTATAAGTATTCACAGACACATCTGGAGAAACTACACTAATTGTATGACTACTTCCATCATACACTAAATCGCTGGCATTTACTGTATTTATTGTTATTGCTGGTGCACTACCAGAAATAAACATTGAAGTATTATTACAATAATTGTATGGATTATATTTTACTGCAATTATTGGACTTGTTGTTTCTGTAATTGGATAATTAAATGAAGTAACACCATCATATTTTCTATTCCCATTTACTGTCCAATGTAAATTATTGGCTATAAGCGGTGATGATGATGTTGCTGATATATTTATATTATCATTTAAGCATACAGGATTAGGAGTTACATTTACTGTTAAAGGTGCTGCTGCTGTTGTCGAAATGTATAGATTAAAATAATCTTTTATGTTGTTACAATACGTCCTCTTTAATGTAATATAGAAGTTCGTTATGGTGCTATTATTTATAAGTATCTTTACATTATTGGATATCTCACTACCTATAATACTTGCCGCTGATTGTTTCGTAGGCTCTATCTTCCATTCATAATCAACACCATTTTGATTTGGAATTTCATTATTACTTAAATCAATTGTAGTCCCTTGACAAGCCTTTATACTTACTCCTCCTGTAACAGGTGTAGAGTTCGGAATGTTTATTGGTGCTAATGTGAATTGATTTACACTAACTATCATTGGTGTTGTTGACCTACATCCAAGTTGCTTATCATAGTTAAATACATTGACATTATAGCAGTTTGATGTTATAGTTGTAGGATAGTTAATTGTTACTTCATTGCCAGAAGTGCTTGCAGGAGTTACACCACTACAAACAGGTTCCCATATAAAATTATAATTTGTGCTACTTGGAGTCCCCTTCAAGAGTATTGATGTATTTGGACACGCTGTGGTAGGATTATTTGGATCCATATCTGCAACAGTCGGCGCTAATGGTGGTGTCTTTACTTCCATCAAGAACTCCGCTACATTACAATAATTACTGTTCTCTGCTGTTACTTTATACTTCCCCGCAACAGCAAATGTGTGATTAAATGTTGTTCCTGTTGTTGTATAAACTAATGTGTTATTGGCTATATTATACACCCTCCACGTTGCACTAACACTTGGTGTTAATGTTAGATTGGCCGCATTTGTTAAACATATCTTTTCTTTTCCACTTATCTCTATCCTTGGCTTTACTACTATGGTCTTCGTCTGTGAGGTAAATAAACCACAATCCAAAAAATCGCATCTATAGGTTACTGTCAATTGATATGTCCCTGCTGTATTAAACTGAAACAACTCTTCATTTGCCCCATTCTGTACACTTTTATATACCCCTGCTGTTGGTGTTATTGTCCAATTATATTCTGTACTTCCATACATGGGCACTGAATATATTACAGCTTCCCCCATACACGCTGTTTGCTGTCCTGATATCTCTACATTATTTGTTATGATTGGTATCTTTACATTCATAAGTTTAGGGCAATAATCCCCTCCACATGCACTTCCATCTAAACCTATTGTCCCATATCCATTCTGAGGATTATTCCATATCACTGTTACTTTCGAGGTGCCTTGCCCTGCTATGATTTGTCCCCCTTCTATCTGCCAATTGTATTGACTACAACTTGCATTCAATGCTTCATATGTTACTGTTGCTCCTTCACACACTGTCCCATAACAAGATAGCTCTAATGGATTCCCTTTTATTATCTCTACTTCATACTCTTCCTCATCATAACAACCACAGTTATTATATATCCTATGTGTAACCTGTACACCTTGTTGCACATTCTCTATTTTATAGTCTTTTGTTGATACTATTCCATATGGACTATTCCAATAATATCCACTTATATCACTATTGGCTGTTGTTGACGCATCTGTGAATGATACATCTTCTCCAACACATACTCTAATTACTTTTTGTCCATTGATAACTGTATAGTCTGGTGTCGTCGTTGACCCTATCACAGGTTTCTCTATCAATACTACATTCTTAGTGGCTGTACATGTCGTACCATCTTCTGCCGTTACTTCTGCCGTTACTTGCCCAGTGCTATTATTGCCCCAATATACTGTTACTGTATTATTACTGTTTACTGTATAACTATTCGCCCCTATTATTGTCCATGTTAATGTTTGTATACCAATCCCTACACCTGCATTTATACTCGCTGTATATATTACTGTACTCTCTTTACACGCAAGTATATTATTAGGTAACTCATCTATCAAATTGTCTTTCTGATCTGTTAACACACACTTTGACTCAAAACTACTAGTTATTACTACATTACAGACTGACTGTGCTAATATTATATTGACACTAATGGACATCAATACAAATAATATTAATCTTTTCATCTCTTTTTATCCTTTATTTCTTTTTGTTTTTATTCTCCTTTATATACCTTACTCCTTTGAGATAATACTTTATCTCAATTCTTCTATACTCCTCTTTCTCCAACACCATTTTTTTTGGCGTTTACTTCTTCTTTTCTTAATGAAACTTTGCTATCATTTCTCTCTACTCAAGAGAATGATAGATCTACCTGTCGAAATTGTTCTTACCGAGAATATAGATATACAATGACGCATATCTCGAAATTACTACACTCACATAATAACCTTTTTGCAATAACTTTTCATCATTACAATTAGCATATAATCTTGCTATATTGTTATTATGCCTCATACTTCTTTTTATATTACAAAATACTTCTTATTTCGCCAGCAAAGTAATAAAATTTTTTCCACAAAAACAAATATTTTCTCTTTTTTTATTCAATATCTTTTATCCTATTTACTCATCTATCTATTTATCAATAAAATAATACTACAACTCACCACTATAAAATTTTCTTATACCTAAAAAATAACTCTTTATTTTGGCTTTCTACTGTTTGATTTACAAAATTGAAAACAAAAAAAACAGCAGATTGTTTCTGTGTTTCAATCTGCCGCTTTTTAAAAAATATAATTTAGTGTTTTTATTAGTCTGGATTATCGTTTAAAAAAGAATTGTCGTCCTTAATCATTTTACCATTGACAAGTATGTATGCAGAAGCTTCCTTTTGAGCAGAATGAACTTGCAATTCATCTATTTCCTCATTATATAACTTGTAGGCAGGAGTATTGATTAAACTCTCCAATCCTCTGTCTGTATGCATTTGCTTTGCAAATTGCTCCATTCTTTTCTGACGCTCTTGCACTACTTGTTCGTGAGTCTTATCTTTAAACAGACTTTGGCTATCATCTGTGCGTGGAGCAACAAAATCAGGAGTTATTGTAGGTTTGCTCATTGGCTGCTGCGAATCTACAGTTTGCTTAGCAACAATAGGTTCTTCTTTAACAGATATTTGGGTCATAATAGCTTCTTCTGTAAGAATTGGCTTAGCCTGTGTTTGAGGCTTAATGGACTCTGCTGTTCTGTTGCTATCAGGGAATACATTTAATGTATGATGTTTTATTTCATTTTGTATTGGTTGAATAGGCTGTGGATTTTGAACTTTTGGTTCAATAGTTACTTTTTTTGCAATGAAAGGAGCCCGAGGTTTCTCATCTTCTATTGGAGTTACTTTTATCTGTTTATTGGGGTCGTAATCATTCTCAACCTTAACAGCTACAGGTTTTTCCTCTTGTGATGTAGTAAGTTTTTCGTCAAGTGTAACAGTATTTACTGTTGTTCTGTCAAAGGGATTGAAAAGCTCTTTTTCTTCAAAACCTGTAGCTATCATTGTAATATCTATTTGGTCTTTATAAGAATCATCATATTTTAATCCCCAAATAACATCTGGCTCACCGCCCATCTCATTGCGCAAATATGTTGTTATTTCGTCTAATTCTTCTGTTGTCAAAGCAAAGTCATCTTCTGGTGAACAAGTTATATAAAGCAATACATTTTTTGTTCCTTTTAGTGATGAATCATTAAGCAAATCTGACTGAGCTGCTTGTTTAATAGCCGTAATAGCTCTGCCCTCTTCACTTTCATTAAAACCTGTTCCTATACCCATAATTGCGACACCAGAGTTAGCCATTATACTTTGAACATCACGGAAATCTGCCATAACATAACCTGTGGTTGTAATTATTTCTGCTATTCCTTTTGTTGCTGTAAGCAAAATATCATCTGCCATAGGAAACATTTGTGTCATAGGCACCTTTGCTCTACTTCCTATCTTATCAGTATTAACAATAATTATTGCATCAACAATACTCTTTAGATTCTTTATTCCTTCTTCAGCTTGTTTTTTTCTTCTTGCACCCTCAAAAGACAAAGGCAAAGTAACAACAGCAACAACAAGTATTTTATCGTCTGTCGCTTGGTCTTGATCATCTTTAATCTCTATTTCCTTAGCAAATTGAGCCACAACAGGAGCAGCACCAGTACCCGTACCTCCACCCATACCTGCTGCAATAAAAAGCATCTGAGTATTATTACCCAACATTGCCTTGATTTCATCTTCAGCAGCAAGAGCTGCAACCTTAGCTTTTTCTGGATTATTACCAGCACCCAAGCCATCTTTACCTATCTTGATTTTGTTCTCAACAGGAGATGCATCTAAAGATTTCTTGTCTGTGTTACAAACAATAAAATCCACTCCACTTATACCTTTATTATACATGTGGTTTATGGCATTTGTGCCACCTCCTCCTACTCCAACCACTTTAATGTAGTTGGAATTTTCTTTTGGTGCTTCAAATTGTAACATTCGTATCTATATTATTTTATATTTGTATGGTCTATGATTAACTATAACTTTTCAAAGTGTAAAAATACAACATTATATTTGATTGAGACAAATAAAATCAAATATTTTTTAACAACGAATTGTTTATAACGCTATTCAATAACATTGTCATCCTTAAAAAATGCTTCAAGCCATTTTGTTACTCTACGAGTAATATTAGATGGATTTTTTGGAGTTTTTTCTTTCTTCTCTTTAACTCCTTTTGTTTCTACGACCACTTCTTCTTCCTCTGGCTCTGCTTGTTCATTTTGTTGTGTTTCTGTTTGGTCATTTTTCAATACAGCCATTGGAATAGAATTAGATTCACTCTTGTCATCTAATTTTTTCAGACCCTCAAGAATAAGTCCTATACCAGTAGCATGCATTGGGTGAGTCATTTCTCCTGTAACTGTGCCGCCAAGATGGTCTTCTGGAGTTCCAACTCTTGCATCTATGCATGTCAAATACTCTGTAAGCTGTACAATATCCTTCATTTTGGCACCACCTCCTGAAAGAACTATACCGGCAATCAATTTCTTCTCAAATTGTTTGTTCTTGATCTCAAATAGCACTTGATCTATTATCATTTGCATTCTTGCTTGAATAATTCCTGCAAGTGTTTTTGCAGAAATCTCTCTTGGCGGACGTCCTCTGAAACCAGGAACAGATATTATTTCATTTTCTTTTGCACTCTCAGAAAGGCAAGAACCATACTGTACCTTCAATGCCTCTGCTTGTGTTTTAATAATTGAACAACCATCCTTTATATCCTCTGTAATCACATTACCTGCCAAAGGTATGACAGCTGTATGACGCAAAATGCCATCATAAAATATAGCAATATCTGTTGTACCACCACCAATATCCACCAAACAAACTCCTGCTTGTTTCTCGCCTTCATTAACCACTGCCTCTGCTGAAGCTATTGGTTCAAGAATTATATTTCTAACTTTACAGCCAGCCATTTCAACACTGCGTACAATGTTTTCTATATTCTTTACATCGCCAGTAATAATATTGAAATTACCTTCCAAACAATTACCAGGCATTCCAACAGGCTCTGTAATATTTCCTTCTCTATCTACAATGTAATCTTGAGGAACAACATGAATTATCTTCTCGCCCGGCTCAAGAACAAGGTTTTCTTGGTCTTTTATAAGCTTGTCTCTATCTGCCTGAGTTATGATATGTCCTTTGCCTTCAAGCATAATATTCCCTCTGTTTTGTTTGTTGTGTATTTGGTGTCCAGCAATGCCTACAAAGACTTCTTTTATCTTGTAGCCAGTTTTGTTTTCCACCTCTTGAATAGCCCTTTTGATTGATGAAGCAGCTTGTTCAATATTTCTAACAACACCTCTTTCAACACCCAAGGATTCACTTTTGCCCATACCTATAATAATAGGCTTACCCTCTTCATTGCGTGCACCAATAAAGACCGCAATCTTTGTTGTACCTATGTCTATACCGACTACTACATTGTTATTCATATCACCTTGTTTTTTTTATATTAATATCATTTTCCTATTCTACTCCTGATGGAGCCGGAGCCTCTGTTGGAGCCTGCACTCCCGGCTTTCTTGTGCAGACAGCTTGATTTTTGTAACGTAAATCTATTGCACTGTAATTGTCCCAACCAACCCTTGAGAACCCTTCTTTATAAAGATAGCCAAGTTTTCTGAGTTGTTCAGACATATCTGTCATTGTTCCTACCCTAATAACACATGAACCAATCTTTGGTATCAATTCATAATTACCTATTTGAGAAACAAAAATTTGATCTATCTGATAAGCCAAAATACTATCTGAATAAATCATATTTGCTAACTCATACAAATAGATTATGTTTCTTTCAGGGCGAAATTTATTCACAGCATTTGATGTATCTATTCTTTGTTTAGCCAATAACTGCCTACTTATACTTATGTCTCCATTTGCTACAACCACATCTGTTGTTTGCATAGTACTGACTATTGGCATAATCTTGCCTTGACGGTCTATATAATATTCCTGTCCTTCTTTTGTGCAAAGCCTAATCACGGGCTCTCCTTGTTTTATATCTATCTTCAAATCACCACTTAGTGTTTGATAAACCTGAGCATCTTCTATGTATGGATTATTCTTTAAAAAAGCCTCCATTGTCCTTTCGTCTATATCCTTTTTTCTCTTAGATAGCAAATTACCATACTGCAAAGTTAATGATTTTTCTATTTCATTAGCTCTTATTATTGTATCACTTTTTCCATAAACAACATTTATCTGTACTTTTTGAATGTTGCGATAACCAATAAAGAGATTACCCATCACTATTAAAACTATTAACAGCAACACAAACAAAAAGCTAACTGCTATTTTCCCTCTCTTACTCATTTGCAAAACGTTTTTCTATTTGTGGGACAAGATTAGCTATGTCTCCTGCTCCCATTGTTAAAAGAACTTGAGGATATAAGGCCTCTAAAAGGTCGCAAAGATTTTCCTTGTCAGTATAGTATTTATCCATTTTATTTATGCGATGCAACAAAACTTGAGAAGTAATAAATGGCAAAGGTTTCTCTCGTGCTGGATATATATCCAAGAGCACCACCTCATCTAAAAGTTCAAGGCTACGTGCAAACTCGTCCATAAAATCTCTTGTGCGTGAATACAAATGTGGCTGAAAAACTCCTGTTATTTTTTTGTCAGGATACTGCATACGAACAGACTCAATTAAAGTAGAAATTTCTTTTGGATGATGAGCATAATCATCTATATATACAAAGTTTTTTCTCTTAACTCTCAAGTCAAAACGCCTTTCAGCACCAGAAAAAGTAGCCAAATTCTTACGAACTTCCTCTTCTGTTGCGCCACATATCAAGCATATCGCAATAGCCAAAACTGCATTTTCAACATTATGCACTCCACCATAATTCAAGCAAAAGTCATAATAGATTTTATCTGGTGTACGCATATCAAAATAATATGTGCCATTGTAAGAGCGAATATTTATTGCATAATAGTCAGCATCAACTCCACGAATAGTATATGTATATTTTTGAAGACTCTCTTTTATTGCTTGGTCGTCTATATCAACTTCTGCTTTTGTGAATAATGCAGAAGAAGACAGATTTGCAAAATCTATAAAAGCTTTTTTTAACTCATCTTTTGTTCCATAAATATCCAAATGGTCAGCATCTATAGCTGTAATAGCTGCAATTTCTGGTGTAAGGCGCAAGAAAGAACGGTCAAATTCATCAGCCTCCACAACAACCCAATCACTATTTTTATCAGCTACAAAATTAGAATGAAAATTCTTGCTTATACCGCCCAAAAAGGCACTACACCCAATGGAAGTATTATATAGTATATGTGCAATCATTGAAGTTGTGGTGGTCTTACCATGTGAACCACTTATGGCTATGCAACGCTTTCCGAAAGTTATTTCTCCTAAAACTTCAGAGCGTTTAAGCATTGGAATATTTGACGCCTTGAAATATTCAAATAATTTATTGTCTTGAGGAATTGCAGGAGTATATATGCAACTATCAATGCCAGAGGGCAACAAATCAGGATTATCCTCGTATATAATTTCAATACCTTCCTTAGATTCATTGTCTGTTAAAGGGCTTTCTGTAAGGTCATAACCATACACTTTGTTACCTAATTGCAAAAAGTAACGAGCTATTGCGCTCATGCCTATACCACCTATACCTAAGAAATAATACGTCTTCATATCCCCAAATTGTTTCTTTGTTTTAATTTTCTCTTTCTTTGTTTTAGCGCGCTGAATCTTTGTTTCAGATTACTGTTTCTTTGTTTTATTTTCAAGTAACGCAATCACCTGTTGCACAATCTTTATATCCGCATTGCTAACTCCTAATTGCTTTATATTTTGACTTAGTTGCTGGCGTTTGTTCTCATTTTTTAGCAAGTCTTCTACTAACCCAACAAGTTGTTCCTTTGAATCTGAGTCCTTGATAATAAGAGCCGCATTGCGATTTACCAAAGCCATAGCATTTTTTGTTTGATGGTCTTCAGCCACATTTGGAGAAGGCACAAGTATAGCAGGTTTGCCAACACAGCAAAGCTCACTTATGCTTATAGCTCCAGCTCTTGAAATAATAACATCAGCACAAGCATAAGCCAAATCCATTTCATAGATAAACTCCATTAGCTTTACATTATCTGTATTAACTTTGGCAAGATTTGCTTTTTCCTCATTGTAATAGAATTTACCACTCTGCCACAAGAGTTGTACATCATTGTCTGCAAAAAATTGCAAATTGTTGCTCAATGAGTCGTTTATTGTTCTTGCTCCCAAAGAACCTCCTATGGAAAGCACAATCGGTTTATCAGCTTTAAGTCCAAAACGCGCTATAGCCTCTGCTCTCTTACCTTCTATGTTAATAACGTTTTGTCTGATAGGATTTCCAGTGAAAACAATCTTATCCTTCGGAAACCATTTTTCCATACCCTCATAGGCAACACAAATCTTTTGGACTTGTTTAGCCAATTGACGATTTGTAATTCCGGGATAAGAGTTTTGCTCTTGAATAAGAGTTGGTATATTTAGTTTTTGAGCTTGTTGCAATGTAGGAAAAGAAGCATAACCTCCCACACCAATAGCTATATCTGGTTTAAAGTCTTTAAGAATCTTGCGAGCCCTGAGTGAGGAAGCAATAACTTTAAATGGCACCAAAAGATTTTTTGTTGTCAATCTTCTTTGCAACCCAGCTATTGGCAAACCCTTTATTTCATAACCAGCCTTTGGCACTTTTTCCATTTCCATTCTGCCTTCAGCTCCCACAAAAAGTATTTGGCTTTGAGGAAAACATCTCTTTATTTCATTAGCTATGGCAACAGCAGGAAATATATGTCCTCCGGTTCCCCCACCGCTTATGATAACTCTTGGATTAAGGTTTGAATTATTCTGCTCCATTTTCTTGATTATTTGTTTTTTGGGTATTATTATCTTGTTGTGTTTCTTGATTATTTTCTTGTGTCTGTTTCACTGCTTTGACAGTTTTTTCGTCTAAAGAAGTATCCACATCTGTTGCCAAAGCCTCTTGTTCATATTCTTTATTTGTATCTGCACTTATACTAAGAATAATTCCCAAAGCTACACAAGAGAAGATGAAACTTGTTCCTCCATAGCTTATAAAAGGAAGAGTCTGACCTGTAACCGGCATAAGTGATACGGAAACACACATATTTATCATTGCTTGAAAAACAATCATCATTACAAGTCCAATAGAGCAAAAAGCTCCGAAGAATCCCTTGCATCGCCGTGCTATCAATATACCTCTATATAGCAAAACCAAATACAATATAATAACAAGCAAGCCTAAGAATATTCCACCTTCTTCTATAATGATTGAAAATATAAAGTCATTGTGGCTTTCACTCAAAAAACGAGCTTGAGTTGTATTTCCAACCATTTTCCCTAATATACCTCCTGTAGCTATCGCCATGCGAGCTTGATTGCTCTGCGTTATAGCTTCCATATCATTATTGGTAAAAGACTCAACACGCTTAACCCAAGTGTCAGAACGCGCAAGTAAATTAGGATTAGATTTCATTACAGTAAAACCAATAATAATCACAAGCACTCCAACGCCAATCAACATTCCTATATATTTCAAATTTATTCCACCAATAAACATCATGCATAAACAAATAAGGAAAAGTATGGCTGCAGTAGAAAAGTTTTCAGGAAAAATGAGAGCACAAATAAGGATAATAGGCACCATTAGCCGTTTAAACACATCTAAGGACTTAATTTTGTCTTGATGCAAAGCTAAAGTGCGAGCAACATACACAATAAGCACTATTTTTACTATTTCAGATGGTTGAAACTGTCCTATAAGCGGAATAGTTAACCAACGTGCAGCACTTTTTGTACCAATAGAGCCTATGAGTAAAGTTATAATCAGCAATATATAAGAAAAGAAAAGTCCACTCTTTGCCCAGCGTGAGAAAAGAGTATATTTGACTGTGTGTACAATATACACCAGACAAGTTCCGGCACAAAGAATTGCGATATGTTTTGCAAACATTCCAAAAGGTGAACCTCCTTGCTTCTCATAAACTGTTTTACCCAGTGTGCTATACACCTCAATACATGAGATAAGCATCAACAGGATAAAAATCATCCATATAACTTTATCACCTTTAATCTTTATTTTCAACTTCCCTTTTAACATTGTCGTAAATTATAACGCTAATACATTAGCAGAAAATTCTTTACCTCTTATATCAATATCTTCTTTTATTCCATTAGCAGGTGAGAAAAGCACAACATCATCTTTGTGTGCTATGGCGTGTGCAAACTCAACAGCTCCAGCACAATCATTTGCGACAATAAGAGTAGATATTTCTTTATCAAAATATTGTTTTATCTCTTGTGCAGCAGAGCCAAAGGCTACTATTGCTATAACTTTCTGTCTAACTATTTCTCTCAAAGCAGCATAATCACATTTTTGCCATTCATTTTGACAAGCAACCCAAACAATACGAGATGGAATTTCTTCCATCGTAAACCAAGTCATATTAGGATTTAGAGCAAAGGCATCATTGATATACCTTACACCTTCTATTGTTGCCACAAGCTCTTTACGAAAAGGCCTGCCCTCTTGCGTGTCAAACATCTTAAATATCTCTTGTCTTCTAAAAAGAACACTTTGATAAGCTCTTGCAGCAAGAGAGGTATGTGTATTTGCTATAGTTAATTGTTCTATACTCATATTAACGAAGTTTAAGAGTTACTACTGTTATTACTGCAAGTATAATACTGATAATCAAAAATCTCATTACAATCTTTGGTTCTGCATATCCTTTCTTCTGATAGTGGTGGTGTAATGGTGCCATAAGGAATATACGCCTACCCTCACCATATTTTTTCTTAGTATATTTGAAATATGTTACTTGAATTATCACAGAAATACTCTCAACCATAAATACTCCACATAGAATTGGTAAAAGCAATTCTTTTCTCAACAAAATTGCTATCACAGCAATAATACCACCTATAGACAAAGAACCTGTATCACCCATAAAAATCTGTGCTGGATATGTATTGTACCAAAGAAAACCTGCTGTTGCTCCAACAAAAGCACTGATAAATATTGTCAGCTCTCCTACACTTGGAATATACATTATATTCAAATAGTTTGCAAAAATTATGTTACCACTAACCCACGCAAGGAGAGCAAGCGTGGAAGCAACAACAGAACTAACTCCTGTGGCCAAACCATCTATACCATCTGTCAGATTGGCTCCATTGCTAACCGCCGTAATAATAAATATGACAATAGGAATAAAGATTAGCCAAGCCCAAGATTGATAATCGCCACCAATCCATTTAATAAGCCAAGCATAATCAAACTCATTATTTTTCACAAATGGAATAGTTGTCTTTGTTGAGTGGCGAGTGTACTTAGAGAATTTAGTTTTGGCTTTTTCAAACTCTGTCTGGTCTTGTGTTGACTGACTTTGAGTGCTGATTGTTTGAGTATATGAGCTTTGTTTTACTGACCGACCATTAGATGTAGTAATATCTGTTTGAAAATATATCAATCCTCCAACAACTATACCCAAAACAACTTGTCCTACAATTTTGAATTTACCTTTCAGTCCCTTTTTATCATGACGGAAAACCTTTATGTAATCATCAAGGAAACCAATGAGCCCAAGCCATATTGTTGTCAAGAGCATTATGATAATGTATATATTATCCAAACGAGCAAACAAAAGTGTTGGAATAATAATTGCTGCAAGAATAATCAAGCCTCCCATTGTTGGAGTACCTTCTTTTTCCTTTTGACCTTCAAGTCCCAACTCTCTTACGGTCTCACCTATTTGTTTGCGGCGCAAAAAAGCAATTAGTCTTTTTCCATATACTATTGTTATAAATAGTGAAGTGATTACTGCAGCGGCAGCACGAAATGAAATATATTGGAATACTCCTGCTCCAGGGACTCCCAACTGTGTGTGCAACCAAGTGAATAAATAGTATAACATAATAATATAGTGTTTGATGGTTAATATCTCAATACTTCTTCTTTATCATCAAAATGATTTCTTACTCCATTTATTTCTTGATATTTCTCATGACCTTTACCTGCCACAAGAATTATATCATTTTTGTCTGCCATTGCGCAAGCAACTTTAATAGCTTCTTTTCTATTTGTTATTGTTAGCGTTTTGCTTTCAAAAGACGCAGAGACACCCTCTTGCATATCTATAAGAATTTGCTCAGGGTCTTCTGTGCGTGGATTATCTGAAGTCAAAATAACTCTGTCTGAATTTTGAACTGCTATTTGAGCCATTTCTGGACGTTTTGTTTTGTCCCTATCTCCACCACAACCCACAACCGTTATCAATTTTGCTTTAGATCCTCTAATTTCATTGATAGTATTTATTACATTTTGCAATGCATCTGGAGTATGTGCATAATCTATTATAGCTTTCGCTCCATTCTTTATTGAAACACAATTAAACCTACCCTCTGCGCTTTCAAGACAACTAATTTGTCTAAGCACATCTTGTTTATCAAATCCAAGCAATAGTGCTGTTGAATAAATAGCAAGTATATTGTAAGCATTGAATTTGCCTATAAGCCTTATCCATACATCTTGATTGTCTATATTGAGTAATTGAGCTTCAAAATTATTCTCTAAGATAATAGCATGGAAATCTGCCAAAGTCGAAAGACTATAAGTGTAAGTGTGAGCCTTTGTATTCTGAGTCATTACAAGTCCATTCTTATCGTCTATATTTGTAAGTGCAAATGCATCTTTGCCTAAGTCATCAAAGAACTTCTTTTTAGCCTTTATATAGTTTGCAAATGTTTTATGGAAATCAAGATGGTCATGAGTAATATTTGAGAAGATAGCTCCAGTAAAATGCACACCAGCTATACGATTTTGGATAATAGCATGTGAACTCACTTCCATAAAAACATATTGGCAACCCTTTCTAACCATGTCTGCCAATAAAGAATTCAGCTCTATTGCATCAGAAGTTGTGTGAGTACTTTTTATTTCTTTACCATTAATCTTATTGACTATCGTAGAGAGCAAACCACATTTATAACCCAAAGAAATAAAGAGATTATACAAAAGTGTTACTGTTGTTGTTTTGCCATTTGTGCCTGTTATTCCAACAACTTTCAGTTTTTCTGAAGGTTGTCCATAATAATATGAAGCTATGTAGCCCAAAGCCTCTGAAGGATCTTTCACAACAAAAAACTCTGCATCTTTTGCCTTTGCTTCATCGGGGATATGTTCGCAAACAATCCATTTTGCGCCCTTATCAATACAAGAAGCAATAAATGTATGTCCATCTGTTTGTGTTCCTTTTTGTGCAACAAACAAATATCCTTCTCTCACTTGGCGAGAGTCAAAACAAATACCTTTTATCTCACCACTATCTATTATTGTATATATGCTTCTATATTTATTCATAATCTACTGTAATTGCAAATTTATTATACTACCTGCTTTATAAGCTCCTCCTGCTTGTGGAGACTGTGAGCAAACTTTGCCTTTGCCACTAAAATGAACCTTTAATCCTTTTTTAGAAAGCAAATACATTGCATCTCTTATTGTCATTCCCTTTACATTTGGAATTATGTTGTCTTTTCTTAGTGGTTGCCATAGTGGACTTTGTTGATTTGTCCTCATACCTATTGCTGTGCAGAAACGATTATAATTAGCAGCGTTTCCTGTTGTGTATGCAGGCACTTGTTTTACATTTGTCTGTGCTTGATGAAAATCAACTCTTGTCCCTACAACTCTATCTGAAAGGTCTTTGAATACTGGCGCAGCAAGATCTCCACCATGAGTAACATTCTTATGCGGTTTAATAATCACAACTATACAAGAATACTGTGGATTGTCTGCAGGGAAGTATCCAGCAAATGAAGCTCTGTGTTGCAAAGCCAAACCATTACTTTTTACATAATTAACCTCAGCTGTACCTGTCTTACCAGCTATACCATAAGCCGTTTTTGAAAGTCTCTTACCGGTTCCTTGTTCTACAACCTTCTTGAGTATGCTTTGGATTTGTAACAAAGTCTCTTTCTTGCACATTTGATTCTTTATGATTGTGGTTGGGAATGTCTTTATTGTCTTACCATTTTTAACTATACTGCTCACAAACCTTGGCTTAACCATTACTCCATTATTAGCTATTCCATTATAAAAGGTAAGCAGTTGCAAAGGCGTCATCATTGTAACATATCCAAAACTCATTCTCAATATATCATCAACAGAAGTTGCTTTCTTATTGATATATGGTGTTGGTTCATTAGTTCTTATGTCCATATCAAGTTTATGAAAATAAAAATATTGCTCCAAATCTTGAGCAAGTTGCAATTTCTTTCCTGTTTGAATATAGTTCTGATAAGCTAATTGACTCATGGCAACATTACTACTCATTTCAATAGCTCTACCCATGGATACCATTCCATGATTTATTTTTCCAACATCAACAATATCTTTCTTTGTACCAGGAAAACGCTTTGCAAATGTAGGAAGCATCATTGCAGTATCAGCCAAATGTTTGTCAAGAAGCATCATTGCAGTAATAGTTTTGAAAGTACTACCAGGTTCAAAATAATCATTAACAGCCAAGTTCCTGCTTTCTACATATTCGCCTGTTTTTTCATTCAACTGCATTGAAGAAATAGCTCTGACATAACCTGTTTTCACTTCCATAAGTATAACACAACCTTCCTCTGCATCATTACTATCCAAACATTTTACTAAACTATTGTCTGCCAATTCTTGCAAACGCACATCTATTGTACTAATTATATCATTGCCATCAATAGGCTTAATTTGCTCTGTCTCATCACAAGGCACCCATACACCAGGATTTATCTTTCTTTCCTTTCTCATGCCTTTTTCTCCTCTTAAATAAGAAGAGTAAAAACCATCTATTCCGTCATAACAAGTATCACAACCATACAAAGGCACACCTATGCTACGGCGAGCCATTGGATAGTAAGGATAATATCTGACATTTCTCTCCACAACACTTACAGCATTACTTTGATAGAACTTACCTGTACCTATACGTTTTTTACCTATCTTTCTAATTTTCTCATAAGATATTAGTGGAAACTTACGGAAGATTTCCCATTGATCTAAAGAAAGATCTTTAGCTACAAGCACATAACGATTGCCTTTTGATTTATTTCTTGCCTTTGAAAAGTAAGCCATATATTCATCAGCACTTTTATACTGTGGACTACCAGCAAAGAAATAAGCCATTTTTATACACAAACGTGGCATATCTGCCTTATAAATACTATCACTTATTACTCTATTTGCATCTGTTTTATGTGTTTTAGGGTCAAGAACTGGATTGCTACCCAAATCCATATAAATATCATACTGAGGAATATCTGTTGCCAAAACAAGTAACTCTCCTGAATCAGAATCTACAGAATATATTGTACCTCTCTTAGCCCTTACCTCCCTCAAGTCTTCATAACGCTCCTTAGATAGAGTACGCCAAAAACTACCCTCAGCTATCTGGATATATAATATACGCCCCAATATACACAAAAAACCAATAAATATAGCTATGTATATGAACAAACAACGCATCAATATGTCTCTTTTGTCGTCTTTCATTGCTTTTGAGTTGTATCTGACTTATCCATTAGTATTACTTGTTTCTTTTCCTCTCTAGAAACCTTTACACCTTGTGGCTCAAGTTGTTTTTCTAATTGAAGCATTTGAGTTTGTTTTTGATATACACCTCTCTCTTCTGCACTTTTTTTCTCCAAGTAGTCTGTTTCCTGCTCCAATTGATCTATTTCCTTTACAGTAGCCTCTATACTATACCTATTTGAGATATAAATCACAATAAGAACAACTGCCAAAAATATAAAAGGCACCCACGAAAGAAAACCTTTGCGCACCAAAAAAGAACCATTTATTATATCTTTTGCTTTCATAGTTTCTCTGCTATTCTAAGTTTGGCACTTCTTGCTCTTGAATTTTGAGCAATTTCTTCTTGTGAAGCTATTATAGGTTTCTTTGTTATTACTTTGTATGGGCAAAGGCTATTGCCATAAAAGTCCTTTTCCACTTCCCCTGAGCTATTGCCAGCACGCATATAGTTTTTCACTAATCTGTCTTCCAAAGAATGATAACTCATAACACACAATCTTCCTCCTTGACGCAAAACTTCTGCACACTGCTTAAGCATTGAATTCAAAGCTCCAAGCTCATCATTAACCTCTATGCGCAAAGCCTGAAAAACAACAGCATAAAATTTATTCTCTTTACCAGGCTTAGCAAAAGAACACAAAGCTTCTTTAAGTTCAAAAGTAGTCATAAGAGGCTTTTGTTCTCTTTGTTTTTCTATTCTCTTTGCTATTGCTGAAGCCTGTGGCAATTCACCATAGTCTCTGAATACTCTTTTGAGTTCATCAGTGTCATAATTATTTACTATGTCTGCAGCTGAGAGACCTGCTGTTGTATCCATTCTTAAATCCAGCGGTGCATCGTAACGTGTAGAGAAACCCCTTTGGGCATCATCTATTTGATGAGAAGAAATACCCAAATCTGCCAATATACCATCTGCATTCATAGCTCTATAGAGCTTTAGATTGCTTTTCAAATTACGGTAATTGTCTTTTATGAGAATAAAACGCTGGTCATCTATTGCGTTTTTCTGAGCTTGCCCATCTGTGTCAAAAGCAATGAGTCTACCACCCCCACCCAAGAGACTAAGCAATGCTGCAGAATGAGAACCTCCTCCAAAAGTCAGGTCAATATAAGTTCCCTCAGGATTGATTGCCAATCCTTCCATACATTCCTGCAACATTACAGGCGTATGATATGGGTTATGCAAGTAATTTTGAGGCTGCTGCAACATAATCAAATCCGTCGTTATCTATAGCCTTATAAGTAGCTGCGTCCCATATTTCCATACAAGTGGCACTGCTCACAATAACTATATCTTTGTCAATATTCACACTTTTACGTTGTTCCTTAGGTAACAGGAAACGATCAAAGGTGTCAAGTTCAACGAGATTTGATTGGGTCATTCGACGAAAAAGTCTTTTGCCTTCAGGGTCATAGAGATTAAGTTTCTCACTCAGGCGAGCCACTTCCTCTTGAAAGGACTGATAAGTAAATAATTCAAGGCACCTATTATATATGGAACAACGCAACACAAAACGCATGTCATCGCCAAGGGCAAGTTGCTTCTTAAGCCCTACAGGGAGCTTAAAGCGACCTTGCAAATCTACCTTGCAGTATTCTATTCCTATAACTGATGACATTTTCTTTTTACTTTATGTGTTACTTCTTGTTTGTGTATTCAGGAGCCAAAATTACAACATTTTTTCCATAAAACCCCATTTACTAATATTTTTTTTACTTTTTGTCCCTTTTTATCCCTTTTTTCAGTCATTTGTACGTTGAGAATTTATTTTGGTTACAAGCTAAACCTTAGTCAAAATATTTTTTCTTTGTTTTGTGTTTCTAAATGACTGATTCCGCACGCGCAATGACTGATTCAAAATCTTGAATGACTGATTCAGATTTCTATTTTAGTCATTTAATTTGTTGCTTATTTGATTAAAGAACATAGAACTTTATTGGCTTTATATACACTCTTAAGAAGAAAAATATTATATCATAGGTATTTTATTGACAGCAAATTAGCATATATTGCAAGTAAATTATGCATAAAAAAGTGACAAATAACGAAAAACTTTCCTTATATTTGCATTGCTTTATAAGCGCAAAATAAACACTAACTAAAAAACAAATGTCTCAATGGTATATAATGAAGCAAACAAACAACAATAAAAGCAACGTAATTCACTAATGTAGGTGAAATTATTTTTGCACAGAAGAATAAATATAGTTAGTGAAACGAAAAGATTGTGGTTGAAAAGAAATGCTCATGCATTATGCTTTAAAGGTAGTCGCTTTTATAGTGACTGCCTTTTTTATTTAGGTTTGCGTTTCCATTTTTGCTTATTCAAAGAATGTAATAGCTTTATTTGAAAGAAATGTTGTATCTTTGTAACCAAATACTAATATAAACAGACAAACAATATTTAGATATGAAATCAATAAAAGATGTTTCTTTCAAAGGAAAAAAGGTGCTGTTAAGAGTAGATTTTAACGTACCAATGGACACAGACAAAAATATTACTGACGATACACGCATGCAAGAAGCTATGCCAACCATAAATAAATTACTCTCTGACGGAGCAACCCTAATTATAATGGCTCATTTTGGAAGACCTAAAAAGGGTGGTTTTGAGGCAGAGTTAAGTCTTAAGCCCGTTGCAAAACATCTTTCAGAACTTTTATGCAAAGATGTTATTTTTACTCAAGAGCTTTTGGGGGACAAAGTTTTTAGACTTGCTTCTGATTTACAAGATGGTGATATAATGCTTTTAGAGAACATTCGTTTCTATCCAGAGGAAACAAAAGGTGATGTAGATTTTGCAAAAGAACTTTCTAAACTTGGAGATTGCTATGTGAATGATGCCTTTGGTGCAGCTCACAGAGAGCATGCTTCCACATCAACAATAGCTCGCTTTTTCCCAAATGACAAGTACTTTGGCTTCCTTATGGAAAACGAAGTAAGCAACCTTCAACGCCTAATGACACAAGGAGAAAAACCTTTCACAGCAATTATTGGTGGTAGCAAAGTGTCTTCAAAGATAGGTATATTAAAAAACCTGGTTTATAAAGTAGACAATATGATTATTGGTGGAGGTATGACTTATACTTTCCTTAAAGCTCAAGGAATTGAGATTGGTACTTCTATTTGTGAAGATGACAAATTAGACCAAGCTAAAGAAATTATTGCTAACATGAAAGCTAAGGGAGCAAATTTACTCTTACCTATAGACCATTTGGTTGCAGACAAATTTGACAATAAAGCCAACAAACATTTTACACAAAGTCAAGCAATAGAAAAAGGCTTTATGGGAATGGATATTGGTCCAAAGACAATAGAATTATTTAAACAAGCCATATTGTCTTCTAAAACCATACTTTGGAATGGTCCTATGGGAGTTTTTGAAATGTCTTCTTTTGATAAAGGAACATTCGCTGTGGCAGATTTCTTGGCACAAGCATCAAAGCAAGGAGCTTTCTCTGCCGTTGGTGGAGGCGACTCTGTGAGTGCAATACATAAGTCTGGCTATGCAAAAGACATTTCTTATATTTCAACTGGTGGTGGAGCAATGCTTGAATACTTAGAGGGTAAAACACTTCCAGGAATAGCAGCAATATTAAATTAAACAAACAACAATGAATAAAATAGCACTTATTACAGGAGCAACTTCTGGCATAGGCAAAGAGAGTGCCTTGCTTTTTGCTCAAAAAGGTTTTGATATAATTGCAACCGGCAGAAGACAAGAAAGACTCACTGCTCTTGAAAAAGAAATAAAAGAAAACTACAAGGTGGATATTTTAACTTTGTGTTTTGATGTTAGAAATCAAGAAGAAGTAAATAACAATCTTGGTTCATTACCTAAAAAATGGCAAGCAATAGATGTGTTGTTAAACAATGCAGGAGGTGCTTGGGGTAAAGAACCTATATATGATGGAGACACAAAAGATTGGGACCAAATGATAGATACAAATGTCAAAGGTCTATTGTATGTGAGCAAAATAATCATTCCTTTTATGAAAGAACGTTGCAAAGGTCATATATTCAACATTTGTTCCATTGCAGGTAAAGAAACCTATGCTGGTGGAGCTGTTTATTGTGCCTCAAAAGCTGCTGTCAATAGCATTTCTTATGGTATGCGTTTGGATTTAAATCCTTTCAATATAAAGGTTACAAATATATGTCCTGGAGCTGTGGAAACAGAATTCTCTATGATAAGATTTAAAGGAAACAAAGCAAAAGCTGACGCAACATACCAAGGTTTTACTCCCCTAACTGGAAAAGATATAGCACAGACAATAGTTTATTGTGCCTTATTACCAGAACATGTTTGTATAGCTGATTTAACTATTTTCCCAACAGCACAAGCAAGCAGTGGTTTATTTAACCGCAATAGCAAATAAATGTACGACACAATTATAGATCCAGATAACAAGTCTTCTGCCTTAAAGGTTCAAAAAGCAATTGAGACTCCACAAAAAGTCAATACAGCTTTTGTAAGCAATTATCATCGCTCTAAACAACTAAAGGCAGAAGACTATATTGAGGGTATAAATAAAGGAGACCGAGTAATCTTAGCAAGGGCGATAACTCTTGTAGAGTCATCATTGTTTGAGCATCAAAAAACTGCTCAACAGATAATAGAGGCTTTGCTTCCTTATGCTGGCAAAAGCATACGTTTGGGAATAACAGGAGTTCCTGGTGCGGGAAAAAGCACATTGATAGACTCTTTGGGTACAATGCTAACTTCCTCAGGGCACAAAGTGGCAGTGCTTGCAATAGACCCAAGTAGCGAAAAAAGCAAAGGTTCAATCCTGGGAGATAAAACCCGTATGGAAGCCCTTTCTTGTGATACAAATGCTTTTATTCGCCCCTCTCCCACAGCAGGTTCTTTGGGGGGAGTAGCCAGAAAGACACGTGAGATAATTATTCTTTGTGAAGCAGCTGGATTTGATGTGGTAATAATAGAAACTGTGGGGGTTGGACAAAGTGAAGTGGTAGCTCATTCTATGGTTGATTTCTTCTTACTCTTGCAACTGGCTGGTGCTGGTGATGAATTGCAAGGTATAAAAAGAGGTATAATGGAAATGGCTGACGCAATAGCCATAAACAAAGCTGAGGGAGACAACAAACAAAAGGCTCTCAATGCTGCTCAACAATACAAAAATGCTCTGCATCTTTTTCCTGCCAATGAGAACGGTTGGAATCCCAAAGTATTCACATGCTCTGCATATTCAAAAGAAGGAATTGACACTATTTGGCAGACAGTAAATGAATACGTTGCTCTGACAAAGGGCAATGGCTCCTTTCATGCAAAAAGAAATTCACAAAACCTTCGCATACTTTCAGAGACAATAGAAGATAGACTAAAAGAAAACTTCTATTCAAACAAAGAAATAGCCTCTATGTTGCAACAAGCCAAGCAAGACATTCTCTCTGACAATATTTCAGCTTACGTAGCTGCGCAAAGTCTTGTGGATTATTATTTCAAAAAAGATATTTAGACTATGAAGCGTAACACTTTTCTGATATTATTTGCTCTAATTGTTCTTTTCTCAGCCTGCAAGCAAAAAGAAAATCTGCAAAAGATCTACAACAAAGCCCCAATAGAGACTTTGGAACTAACACAAACTCAATGGCATTTAATAAAAATAGGAGCAATAAAACCAAAACTAATCAGAGAAGACCAGAGTATAAATATAGTTTTTGACAAAGACAATTTGCACTTTGCCGGTTTTTCTGGTTGCAACCGCTACTTTGGCAATTTCAACAAAAAAAAGAGCTCCATAAAGTTAGAGAACATTGGTGCAACCAAGATGGATTGTCCTGAAAACGACATGTCAATAGAAAACAAATACCTTCCCTTATTAGATAAAGTAGATAACTATACAATTCATACAGATACTCTTTTTCTTTCACAAGGAATAAGAATTCTGCTAATTTTCATTGCCAAAGGATAAGCTAAATATCAACTTATAATGTCAAATACCAACAACTTATTTTGTGAAGTACTCTTACCTTTGCCACTACCCTCAACCTACACTTATAGAGTGCCAAGAGATTGGGAAAAACAAGTGCAAGTGGGGCAAAGAGTTGTTGTTTCTTTAGGTGTAAAAAAACTCTATTGTGGTATTATTTATGAGTTGCACTCTCGCCCACCAAAAGTTCAAAGCGTAAAATACATTCTTTCTGTTTTAGACTCTGAGCCTATTGTTAGCCCTAAAATGTTAAGCTTTTGGAAATGGATAGCTGATTATTACATTAGTTATATGGGCGAAGTTATGGTGTGTGCTCTGCCATCATCTCTTAGACTTAAAAGCGAAAGCATAATAGTTATAAATCCTGATTTTGACGGCAACATTTCAGAGCTTGACAGAGTGCAAGAGAGTGCAGTTGATTTTGTTTTACATAAGGAACAAACAACTATAAATGACATAGCCAAAGCTCTGGATATAAGTGTAATTATGCCACTTATAACTCAACTTATACGTTCTGGTTACTTAATCACACAAGAAGAAATAAAAGACCGTCTGAGACCAAAAACCCAGCAATATATTTGCTTGACACAAGAATACCAAAACGAAGAGAAATTGCAAGAGTTGTTTGCAAGACTTGGAAAAGATACTCGCAAACAAAAGCAATATGAAACTCTTATGTTGTTTTTTCAGTGTGCAAAAGAAGCTAAAAACATTGTGAGCAAAGTAGATTTAATGGCTAACAAACGTTTTTGTGCCTCTTCCTTTCAAACACTTGTAAAGGCAGGAGTTTTTACAATTACCAAACACAAAATTTCTCGTTTAAAGAAAAATGATGCTATAAACAACGTAAGTGATATTAATCTCAATATCGAACAACAAGAAGCCTTTGATTCGATTATAAGGGATTGGAAAAGTATTCCAGTTTCGCTTATCTTTGGAGTTACCGGCTCTGGCAAGACTGAAATATACATTAAACTCATAGAGCAAGTTATTAGTCAAGGTAAACAAGTTTTATTTCTATTACCTGAAATAGCTCTGACAACAACTTTTATCACAAGACTTGAAAAGTACTTTGGCACAAAGGTTGGCGTTTATCATTCTCGCTATTCAAAAGAAGAAAGAGCGGAAATATATGACACTGTTCGTTCCCTAAATGACAAGGAACGCTATGATATTATTATTGGTTCACGTTCTGCAATTTTCCTACCCTTTATAAACTTAGGACTTGTGATAGTTGATGAAGAAAATGACCCTTCTTATAAACAATATAATCCTTCTCCACGTTACAATGCAAGAGATTGTGCAATATATTTAGCATCTTTATGGAATGCAAAAACAATACTAGGTAGTGCCACCCCTGCTTTGGAGACTTTTTATAATGCAACTAATGGACGCTATCAATTATTAAAACTAAAAAACCGTTACTTCAATGTTCCTTTGCCACAAATAATTCCTGTGGATTTGAAAGAGCAAAGACTCTCTGGCAATATGAAAGGAGAATTTTCTTCAACCCTCATACAAGCAATAGAGCAAGCCTTAGAGGAGAAAAAACAAGTTTTATTGTTTCAAAATCGTAGAGGTTTTTCACGTTCTTTGCGTTGTCAGGCTTGTGGTGGAGTAATTCTTTGTCATAATTGCGATGTTGCTCTGACTTATCACAAAGATGCCAATCAGTTACGTTGCCATTATTGTGGTTTTACTATGCATGTGCCTGAGGCTTGTCCTCAATGTGGCTCCATGGATTTAAAAATGATTGGCTTTGGTACAGAAAAAATAGAAGAATGGTTGCAAATCATTTTCCCCGATGCCAATATTGCACGTTTAGACCTTGATAGCACAAGACAAAAATCAGCCTATAGCCGTATAATAAATGCTTTTGCAGCAAAGGAAACAGACATAATGGTGGGCACTCAAATGATAACAAAAGGTCTTGACTTTTCCAATGTAGGTGTTGTGGCAGTTATGGACGCTGATGCACTGATGTTCTTTGCAGATTTCCGTTCCACAGAGCGCGCTTTTGCACAAATGACACAAGTAGCAGGCAGAAGCGGCAGACGTTTTTCACAAGGCAAAGTATATATCCAAACCCTTAACCCTCAAAACAAAGTTATTCAAGACGTATGCGCTCATTCATATTCTTCAATGTATAACTCACAAATCTTGGAACGCAAAGTATTTAAATATCCTCCTTTTTATAGACTGATAAAAATCAGTTGTCAAAGCATAAAACAAGAAATAGCTGAAAAGTCAGCAGATTTCTTTGCTCAGCAATTAAGAGTAATTTATGGTGGAAGAGTCTTGGGACCTCAAGAACCTTTGATTGGCAGAATAAGAAACCGTTACATTGTTGATATTCTTATGAAAGTAGAACGCACAGCCTCTATTAAAAGTGTGAAATCACAAATACGACAATTATCAGAACTGACTCATTCCAAATATTCTAAAGCACGTATTGCTATAGACGTAGATCCTCTATAACTAACAAATTATTTATTCAAGGAAACTTTGTTTTGTGTAATTATTTCTTTGCTTTAGCGCACGCAAACAAAGAAATAATTTTCTAAAACAAAGAAACAGTTTTAGCCTTATTGAATTATCAATTTATCTCCAGTTGTAATCTTAGGATTTTTCTTATTCAACTTATTCAAACGAATGATTTGCTCTTGACTTACTCCATATTTCTTGGCAATCTTTTCTACACTCTCACCCTTTTGAATTGTATGCGATTTAGCTTTTGTTGCTTTTTCTTTCTTTTCCTTTTTAGTTTGTTTTGCTTGTTTGTCAGTCTTGTCAACTTTTGTATTCTTGGAAATCTTAGCTGTCTTTTTATTTGTTATTTGGTTAAGCATTTCCAATTCGTCTTGCTTATCTTGTTCTTTGTTGTCGTTTACTATCACAGGCTCATCGCTCACTGGTCTTGCCTTATGTTTAACTGTAGTTGATTTTTTTGCCTTTGCAACTATTTCTTCCTCTATTTCTTGTTCAGGCTCTTGCTGAACAACTTTCTTTTCTTGTTTTTTTACACGTTCTTTCTTTGCCACTGGTTTGGCAGTGGTTGTAGTAGTCTTTGGCTTTATGTTTATTGGCATAACTTCGCCCTCACCATCTTCTTGATTATCGGAATTTTGCTCTACAACTTGCTGTTCATCTTGAGAAATTGTTGAATTTGCATTCTGAGTAGCAATATCACTCTCCACAGCAGAATTATCTGGAGTGTTAAATGGAGACTTTGAAACATTTGCAACAGAATCCACCTGAACCTTTTGAGTTTTGTTTATCACAAGTAATTGTCCCAATTGCACATACTTTACATTACCATTCCAACTCTTAAGTTCTTGAACAGTTACACCGTATTTTTTTGCAATAGAAGTCCAATTCTCTCTTTTTCTAACTTTATGTGTAAGTTGCACTTCTTTTGTTATCCATTGTTTTGGCACCTCTGGCTTCCATTGAGGCTCAAAATACTCCTCTTTATTGTAATTTGATATACTATCTTCCAATGAAACAAAATTTTGAATATAAGAAATAGGCAATTTAAGTGAGTATTTATCTTGAGAACCCATTATCTTATTTTGTTTATATTGGGGATTGAGGTCTTTTATTTGAGCAGTAGGGATATGTAGCACTGCCTCTATTTGTGCAAAATCAATATCTTTCTTTACATTCACTGTATCTGTGGCAACAGGCTTAGTCAAAATTGCTGGTGTAATATTATGCTCACGATAGAAATTCATAACATAAGCAGCAGCAATATATGCAGGTATATAGCCTCTTGTTTCCTGAGGCAAATAATCGTAAATGCCCCAAAAATCATTCTTACCTGAACGTCTAATAGCCTTATTTACATTACCCGGTCCGCAATTATAAGCAGCCAAAGCCAATGACCAATCATTATATATCTTATAAAGGTCTTTCAAATACAAAGCTGCAGCAACAGTGGCTTTTATTGGGTCTTTTCTATCATCTACCATAGAATTTACGCGCAAGCCATACATTCTGCCAGTTGAATACATAAATTGCCAAAGACCAACAGCACCCACCTTACTTTGTGCATTAGGATTAAGCGCTGACTCTATTACAACCAAATATTTTAGTTCCACAGGAGCAGAGTATTGGTCAAGTATTTCTTCAAGTATAGGAAAATAATATTTACTTAACCCCAAAATCACGCTAACCTTTGCTCCACTTTTATCAATATAATATTCTATTATACTTCTTACTTTACTATTGTATGTTAGTTTTATTGATGACGGCAAGCTACGCAATCTGCGAGCAAAAACAGAATCAGGAACATTGCATGCTGCTGTTTGAGAGAAGCTATTATCTATTGAGCGATTGTATGTTGAACGAATCACATTTGAATTTTGTCTAACGTAAAAGCCTGTGAGCAAAGAATCATAGTTTCGTTCAAAATTCTTTATAACAATCATCTCATCTGTATTCTGAGAAGAAGCTACAATTGGCAATAAAAGGGTAAAAATCAATAGTATTAGTATATTGTGTCTGTTCATTTTCATCGTAAAAATCATATATTTTGAGAGTGTAAAATTACAAAAAAAACACAATATGGAGACAATTAGAGATTAGAATATTATTATTTTGTAACTTTGCACCAACATTAACAACAAGATATAAAGTAATATGAATATAATAATTCCAATGGCAGGTATGGGCAAAAGAATGCGCCCACACACTCTCACAATTCCCAAACCGCTCATTCCTATTGCAGGGAAGCCAATAGTGGAACGTCTTTGTAGTGAAATAGTTGCCGCCTGTGGTGAAGAAGTTCAAGAGATAGGTTTTATTACGGGTCGTTTTGGTGAGAAAATAGAAAAGATGCTATTGCTAATAGCAGAAAATCTTGGTGCAAAAGGCAAAATATATTATCAAGATGAACCTTTGGGTACAGCACATGCAATTTTGTGCGCAAAAGAAAGTCTTTGTGGCAAGACAACTGTTGCCTTTGCAGACACACTTTTTGACACAGATATGACACTAAACACAAAAGAAGACGGTATAATTTGGACTCACAAAGTAGAAAACCCAGCTGCTTTTGGTGTTGTACGCAAAAATGAAGATGGGACAATAAATGGCTTTGTTGAAAAGCCAAAAGAATTTGTGTCTAATGAAGCCATTATAGGTATTTATTATTTTCGTGATGGTGAAAATCTGAAAAAAGAACTACAATATTTAATAGATAACAACATAACAAAAGGTGGAGAATATCAGCTAACTGATGCTCTTCAAAATATGCTTGATAAAAAATTACGTTTCAAGACTATGGACGTAAAAGAATGGCTTGACTGTGGCAACAAAAATGCTACCGTTTATACAAATCAACGTATCTTAACCATAAAGCAACACAAAGAACAATTAATTTCCGTTGAGGCACAAATCAAAAACACAACTATTATTCCGCCTTGTTATATTGCCTCTGGAGTAATTATAAAAGACTCTATAATTGGACCTTTTGTATCCATTGGAGAAAACACTCAAATTGAAAACTCTGAAATAAAGAATACAATTATTCAAACCCGCTCTTCGTTAGTAAGAGTAAAATGTCAAAACTCAATGATTGGCAACAACACTAAACTTGAAGGAGCTGAAGGAGAATTGAGTTTGGGCGATTATTCAGAAATTCAAAAATGACAAAACACACACTTTACGCCATAATTATTTATATAGCGTTTTTTTCTTTTGCTTGCTCATCATCAAAACAAATCGCAAACAAGCAAAACAAACAATACACCACAGCGAAACTGCAAACAGATGCTCTATTTGTTGATGCTTCAACGCAACAAGAAATAGGTAATTTAGACAAAGCAGTTGAAGGATTTGACAAAGTAATAAAACAAGATCCCAAATACTCATCTGCATATTACCAAAAAGCTAGTATACTATTTAATAAAGGACAAGTACAAGATGGTATTGACTTAAATAAAAAAGCCATATCTCTTTGTCCGAAAAATGAATGGTACCACTTGCAGTTAATACAAATGTATCTTGCAACTTCTAACTATAAAGATGCTGCAAAAGAATATGAGTTGCTCACAAAAATAAATCCTAATGATGCAGATTACTGGCAAGAATTAGCACAAGTATATATGCGAGAGGGACAAAGTGACAAGATGTTAAATACTCTTGACTACATAGAGGATCATTTTGGAACAAGCGAAGAAATTACTCTTTTCAAGTTACGCTACTACATATCTAAAAACTATATCACAAAGGCTGAGGAAATTTCTGATAAACTTGAAGCTCAAAACTCACCTTATCAATCCACAGTTTTTGCTATTTTAGCTGAGCTATACATGAAAAACAAAAACTATGACAAAGCTCAAAACTATTATAACAAAATAGCAGCCTTAGACACAAATGATGCCTACATAAATATTTCTCTTGCTAATTTATATCTCAAAAAAGGAGATAAGCAAACAGCCTTTTCTTGTCTGAAAAAAGCAATAAATAATGAAAGCTTGGATTACTCCACAAAGATACAAGTGATTTTGCAAATATATGCTCCCACAGTAGATGATAGTATTGGGGACTTCCATGAATTTTTTTCCTTGTTAAAAGATATGTCTTTGCAATATCCAGAACAAAAAACTGTTTGGGAGTTACTATCAACAGGATACATGAAAATGGGTCAGTTTGATACAGCCTCTACAACAATCAAAAAAGCTCTTTCTTTAAAAGATAGTTCAAAAGATTCTCAAGAAGACAATTATGAGTTATATAAGAATTTGCTTTACTCTTTGAGTACCATAGGTCAAAGTGACACAATAATATTGTATGCCAAACAAGCCACAGAAACTTATCCTGAACAGCCTCTCCCTTATTTATTTTTGGGGATAAACTATCTTTACAAAGATAACTACATATCTGCTCAGCAAGCTCTGAAAACAGGAGTTGGACTTGTGGTTTCTGATAGCTCATTATTTGAAGACTTCTACTCTAATCTTGGTGAGGCAACCTATCGTTTGGGACAAAAGAAAGATGCTTTTTCTTACTTTGACAAGTGTTTGCAATACAATGGCAAGAATTATTTAGTAATGAATAACTATGCTTATTATTTGTCTTTGGAAAAACAAGACTTAGAAAAAGCCGAACAGATGTCAAAAACGGTTTTTGAGCGTTTTCCTAACAACCCTACTTATGTTGATACTTACGCTTGGGTACTTTATAAAAGAGGAAAATACAATGAAGCCTTCAATGCAATGCAAAATATAAAAGATATTCAAAGCACTTGGGATAAAACACTCAAAGAACACTATGAACAAATACTTAAAAAGCGTAATCGTTAGCTTAGCTATAGCTTCAATTTTAGTTTCTTGCACACAACAAAATAAAACAGAAGAATATGCTCTTGATGGTTTGGTGCAAGGAAGTTACTATCATATTGTTTTTTACTCCACACAAGAGCAAAGAGATATAGCAAAAGGGGGAATTGACTCAATCTTCAAAGCCATTGATGCAAGTATTTCTCTTTGGCAACCTAGTAGCATAATAAACAAAGTAAATGGCAACAAAAATGTTGAATTGGACAGCATTTTTATTGATTGCTTTACTGCTTCACAAAAAATAAGTGAGCTAACAGACGGAAGTCTTGATTGCACCGTTGGAGGATTGGTTGATGCCTATGGCTTTGCTGCAAAGAAGAAAATGACTATCAACCAAAAGCAAATAGATTCTCTTTTGCAATATGTTGGATATAAAAATGTAAGACTTAAAGGCAAAAAACTGATAAAGAAATATCCTCAAACACAACTTGATTTCAATGCTATTGCTCAAGGCTACACAAGTGATAAAGTGGGACAATATCTAAGCTCAAAAGGTATAAATAATTTTATTGTTGATGTTGGTGGAGAGGTAATAGCAAAAGGGAAAAAGAAAAACGGTGCATTGTGGCGCTGTGCAATTGAAAAACCTGCAAAAACAGCAGATAGCGACCAAGAATACTCCTCTTACCTTGAACTTGACAACTGTGCTGTGGTAACATCTGGCTCTTATCGCAAATACTACACAGATGACAAAGGCATAAGACACTCTCACACCATAGATCCTAAAACAGGCTCAAGTGTAACACATTCACTGCTTTCTGTTTCTGTTGTAACAAAAACATCAATAGAGGCTGACGGTTTAGCAACAGCTTTTATGGTCATGGGATTGGAAAACTCTCGTAAGTGGTTATCAACTCACAAGAACATAGGTGCTTATTTTATTTGTGCAAGTAAGGATAATAGTTTTGACACTTATTGCACACCGAACCTAAAAGTAAAGGATTTATAAGCCTAATTTAGTCTATTTCATTTCCTTATACTTACTTGGGATTGAGAAAGGGAAGTCTATATTCTCATTTAAACAATGTTTTGACATGCGTACTTGAGCCCTTGTAATATCTCTTTGAGTTAGTGTAACATCAAGAGTTGCTGGCAAGTTAATTGATGACAACAGAATATAGTCTGAGTAATCTATCTGCAATTTATTTATGGTGTTAAGCACCTGAACAAAGTTTTTCTCTATATGATTAGTTTGTGTGTTAAAAGTTACATCTTGTTGCAACTTGCGTGTAGAAGAAGCAATTTGAATATCTGGGAAAGTAATCGTTACATTATCTCCTTGCCGTTTTATTGCAGCCTTTGAAGAAAAAGATTGCCTCATAAAATCACCTAAAAGCAAGCTCTGAAGCATTGAATAATCAACCCTAAAGCCAAGGATAGAAGTAAAAAATCCATATCCACCTTTAAAATAAGAGCTATTGAGCTTATTGATAAAGAAAATACTGTCTTGTGTAAACATAAGTCTTGCTGCTTCAAAGCCAAACTTACCTATAGAAATCCAAATTGTATTATCCTTTTTCAGCCTTAATGTCCCAGTATAGCTTATACCTGCATACTCCACAGCAAGCTTGCAATTCATAGTTTTAAAGTCCTTATTTATTGTCTGCACTCTTTGCAAAAGCAATTCATCATCAGTTAGTTTGTGCATTTGGACAGGCTTTGTTACAATGGATGGTTCTTCTTTTTTAGTTACTTCTTTAGTACTTCTACAACCCATAAGAGTGGCTAAAGCCAAAAAGCACACAAATATATATAATGTCTTTCTCATAAACGCTATAATTTTAAAGTGCAAAGATAATACCTTTTATAGTAATAGACCAAAGAGTCATCTAACAAAATGAATGACTGTTTGCGTTTTCTAAATGACTGATTCCGCAAACGCAATGACTGATTCCACATTCTGAATGACTGTTTTAAAAAACGGAATCAGTCAATCGTCAGTTCTTTTCTTTGTAATAAATATAAGCACAAAAAAAGTAGGCTACCCTTTGGATAGCCTACTCATATATTTACAAATTAGTTATCTTATTTAACAATAACAACTCTGTTTAATTCAGCTTTCTTAGTTCCTTGAATAGCTGTTTTTGTACCCTTAGATTCAACCTTCAATTGAGAAGATTTAACACCAGCTTTTACAAGAGCATTTCTAACTGATTGAGCACGTTTCTTAGCTATCTTTTCGTTAGCAGTCTTAGAACCTGTTTGTTTATCAGCATAACCTGTAACTGTGTATGTTTTATTAGAGCCCTTCATTTTATCAGCTATCATCTTAACTACTTGATGATTTTGTTCGTTAAGCGTTGATTTGTTGAATCCAAAGAATATAACTCCATCTGCATTATCACTACCTACACTTTGATATATAGTATCGTGTACTGGTTCTGCAGCTTGAATTTGTGTTGATTGTTTCTTTGCTCTCTCCTTAGCAAGTTGGTCTTTCAATTGTTTGTTTTCCTTTGAACTTTGATCAGCTCTGTCATTAGCAGACTTGCTGTCTTGCTCTAAAGAAGCTATACGGTTCTTGTAAGTATCTTCATCAAATGCAGATACTTCCTTCCAATCTCTCTTAGGGAATTTGTAAGTGAAACCTGCTTGAGCAGAAAGAACTGTACCAAATCTTCCGTTATTAGCATAACCTTGAACACTCTTGCCATCTTTTGTAAGAGTAGCTTGTACTTCAACATTAAAGTTCCATGCATTGCTTAATCTGAAAACATTATTCAAACTAAGGTCTGCAGAATACTCATAGTTGAAATTATCTGAATTTAAATCATAACTTTCATTGTCTGTGTAGTATGTTTTATCTTGACTAACTACAAGACCGAAGCCACCTGACAAAACAGCATTATAAAAACGATGAGGCTTGTAACCACAAATCCAGTTTGTAAGGTTAGCCATAACATCTAAGTGTGGATAGAAATAGTACCACTCTTTTGCATCTTGTCTTGCTCCAGTTGGATCTGGAGTTGAAGAGAAAATCTTATTGCTATATCCGTCTACTTTCAAACGAGCACCCCATATTGGAGTAATCCATTTGTTAGCAGAAATAAAAACTGATGGAGTTATTCTATCTGTCCAAGGACCCTTGTCATGTTTTACATTCTTGAACAATTGAGCACCACCGCCAAAAGAAAGTTCCCAGTTATCCCAGAAACTATTTGTTTCAAAACCTTTAAATCTCTTTGCTGGTTCTTGATTTTCTTGTGCTTGAGCTGTCATAGTAAATACTGACAGTGCCAAAGCAATAGTCATTACTATTTTCTTCATAAAATTTGAATTTAATTGTTTATATTATTATTCGTTCTTATCAATTTACATTCATAAGTTGAGGCAAAGATACAACAAAGTTCTGAATACGGAACTAATTTTACCAAAAAAGATATTTAAAAGTCATTTGAGCATTTTATTTTTTCTATTTCTTTTGTTTTTCTATTAGCCTATAGCATTACTTATCAAATATTTTACCAGCCTGATCTATATTTCCCTCTTCTTTTAAATTTAAATTTGTTTGTTGATTGAAATTTATAACTAAAACCTACGGTTATAGAAATCAGAGTTGCAAAACCCTGACTTTGTGTTATTTCTTTATTCTCTTTCAATAATAAGGCCTTACACTCTAAATTCAGACCTATTGATTTACTAATAGAAAAAGAGTTATTTATTCCAGCATTTATGGCAAAAGAGTAATTGGAAGTAACTGTTGAGAGCTCTGTATTGTTCATAAATAGACCAACACCACCTAAAAGTATAAAGTTATAGACTCTGTTTTCATCATATAGAGCAATAAGATTTGTAGAATTTATCAATACATCAATATGAGGATATATATAATTCCAATCAATATTCAGATTAGTTTGAGGATAAATGCTTGTTGTTTTATATCCTTGCACTTGTCCACGCAAACCCAAATACGCTGTAATCCATTTTGTAAATGAAATCTCAAGAGCAGGGTTTAGCCTATTTGTCTGCACTCCACTCTTACCATTTATAAAGTCTTTAATTCCTGCCTCATAATCAGAGACACCTGCGCCTATATTCATTTCACTATTATCCCAAAAACCATCTGAATAAAATGCATTATACCTTCCTTGTCCATTCACATTACTGATAGATAAAAGAAAGATTGCTATAGTGCCAAAAACATTTAATGTTTTCTTGTTCATGTTTTGTATTTTATGCCGTTAAAAAAAACTTATTCGTATATATTTTTTTGGGTGTTGCTTCATGTCTTCTATTAATTCTTTTAATTCTTTGCTTGAGAGCTCCAAATTCTTATATAGTTTATCATCGTTTATCAATAATCCCATATTCCCTTCTCCATTATCTATCTTCTGCAAAATATTTACCAAAGAGGTTAAACTCAAATTAGTTTCTCTTATTGTTGTGCCAAGTTTTGCCTTTGCAATCGTGTCACTTATTGCGCTAAAGTTATCTATTGCATTATTCAACTTATCATTATTATTTTTCAAATTAGATGTTATGCTTTCTGCATTATTGATAATATTTTCAACTCTTTGCTTTTGTGATGACACAAGACCATCTACATTCAAGGCAATATGATCTATCTTTTCAGTAGCACTGTTTATATTTGCCATACTCTGACGCAGGTTGGCTTGCGTTTTCTTATCCAAAACACTATTTACATTTACAATCAATGTATCTAAATTGGTTATTGCACCATTTAATTTTGCTAATAAAGGCGCAACATTATCCGAAAGTTGATCTATCATTCCGTTTTCAATAGCACTTTGAATTGTATCATCGCTACTAAAAGCCTTTGGTGATATACCCATACTTATTTTTAAAGCCTTTGAGCCTAACATATCAGAAGAAAATATCATTATCTTTGAATCATTAGGTATTTCTATATCACTCTTTATGGAAATTTTAACTAAAAATTTCTTTGCTCTTGGATCTGCATTTGTTATATCTTTAATGTAACCCACTTTAAGTCCATTCAAATATATATAATTGGACTTATATAGTCCTGAGACATCATTGAAGATTGCATAATAATTCTTCTCCGTCTTGAATAAGTCCTTACCTTTAAGATACATTATACCAAAATACAGTATAAACAATGTCAAAAGACCTACAAAACCTATCTTATATTCTGTTCTTATCTTCATTTCTTATTCAATTGCTTTTCTATTCTAATCGCTTGTGCTCTTGTTATCTTCTTGTTATTATAAAATACCACCACAAAAGCGTCAGGATATTTCTTACTTACCACACTCTTGTTATACGCATTTGCCTCCTTTAAAGTTTTAAATTTCCCGGCAGTATATTTCCAATGCTTACCCTCCTTATATGAAGAAATATCTTCAAGATCTGTAAATCTTTCATCACTATTTGATACCTTTGTTGGGTCAGCATAGAATTGCACACTATACACAAGGGAGTTCTCTTCTTTTACCTGTATGGTATTTGTTTGTGTGGCTTCTTCAAGCTCTGTTGTAGGAGTTTGTGCATTCTTTAATTTTTGTGCTAATTCCTGAGCTTTTTTCTCTTGTTCTTGTCTTCTCAGCTCCTCAGCTCTATCTTCTGCCTCCTCTTTGGCACGACGCTGTTCATCTCTTTTTATTACCTCATAAGGCACAAGTTCTTTAACTGTTGGTACTTTAAAATGGCTCATTTCTTTTGCCATTTTATATTCACAAATTGCTCTAAAAATACAGGCAGCTATTTCATACTGTCCTCTTTCAGAGGCAATATAAGACTCTTCCTTAGGATTGGAAATAAAACCTATTTCTGTCAGTACGCAAGGAACAGATGTCTTCCAAAGCACAAGATAAGGAGCTTGTTTAATTCCTCTATTGTATAGGGAAAGATTACTCTTATATTGACTTTGTATTTTAGAAGCAAAAGAAAGGCTTTGCTCTAAGTAAGCATTTTGGTAAAGAGCAAAGAATATATTAGCCTCTGGAGAATTTGGGTCAAAACCATCATAAGTCTCCTTGTAGTTTGCCTCTGTTAAGATATCTGCATTTTCTTTCTTTGCAGCCTCTATGTTACCTTTGGTTTTAGCAAGACCCATTACATAAGTCTCATTGCCAAAAGCCTCATGAGAAGTAGATGAATTGCAATGAATAGAAAGAAACAAATCTGCCTTTTCTCTGTTAGCTATCTGGGAACGTTTTATCAAATCCACATCTTCATCTGTGGTACGTGTAAAGACAACCTTCAAGTCTGGCAAATTCTCTTTTATCATATTGCCGACTTTCAAGGCAACAGCAAGGTTTATATTTTTTTCCCAGTTCTTTTTTCCTCTTGCTCCGGGTTTAATTCCTCCATGTCCTGGGTCTATAACTATTTTGGTGAATTTGTTAAATCTGTCGTTTGTTTGAGCATATAAACCACCCCATAAACACAAGCAAAAAATAATAAGTATTGACTTTCGCATCTCTGTTAGTTTTTTCTAATTTTTGGTCCTTAAAGTTTTTATCTATCGCTCATCTGAGAATAAAACATTATTTTTGCATTTCCGTTACAAAAGTAGGAAAATTATAATTACAAAGAGGCTTGAAAGGAAGAATTTACCTCCATATTAAATATTTTTGTGTATTGCTGTGTATGCTTTTTAGCATTTACTGTACTGATTCTTATGCACAAAAGGATTCTACACTGACTATTGTTAGCTCTGATACAATTTTACATATTCAGGATTCTATTTTGCAAAAACAAGACACAACACAAGCCAAAAAGAAGAAAACTTTTGAAAATAGAGTTGATTATTCGGCCACAGACAGTATTGTAACAGACTTAACAGAGAAAAAAGTCTATCTATACAATCAAGCTAAAATCAAATACGGAGACATAAACCTTGAAGGCGGTGCAGTTAATATATCCTTTGAAACAAAAGAATTGGAAGCTCAGGGCATTGCAGACAGCAACAAAAACATTACCCAAAACCCAGTATTCAAACAAAAAGAAGATGAATACAAAGCAAAGCTAATAAAATACAATTTTGATAACAAGAAAGGCTTTATCACAGGGGTATTCACCAAAGAAGGTGATGGGTACCTGCATGGTCAAAAAATAAAGAAAGTCAATGACAGCACAATGTATATTTCAAAAGGTATGTTCACCACTTGCGAGGCAGAAGAGCCTCACTTTGCTCTTAATTTCATGAAAGCTAAAGTTGTTCCTAAAGACAAGATTGTTACTGGTCCTGCATGGTTTTCTATAATGGGTATACCTATGCCTTTGGCTTTACCTTTTGGTTATTTCCCTTTCACAAGTGAGCAGAAGTCTGGTTTTTTGTTACCCACTTATGGCTATGCAGCTAACAGAGGTTACTATCTGAGAAATATAGGTTGGTATTTTGCAATCAACAACTATGTTGATTTAGCTCTGCAAGGCGACATATACACCAATGGCAGCTTGGCTGCAAATGCAAAGACCAATTATGCTAAACGCTATAAATACACTGGTTCTATTGAGGCAAGATTTGAAGACAACAAAACAGGAATAAAAGACACCAAAACCTTTGCTCAACAAAAAGATTTCTCCCTCAAATGGTCTCATCAACAAGATAGCAAGGCTAATCCTTACAGTAATTTCTCTGCAAGTGTGAATTTGGTTTCTGCAACTTATAATCAATATGCTACAAATGCAAGCGAGTATTTCAACAATACCACAACCTCTTCCATTGCTTACTCAACACGCTTTGGAGAAAGCGTTTCCTTTACAGCCAATTTGGGTGAGAGTTACAATATAAACACTGGCGATATCTCTTTGGACTTACCTTCTGTGTCTTTATCCACATCTCAGTTCTACCCTTTCAGAAGTAAGAAACAAAAAGGTGAGCCTCATTGGTGGGAAGACATCACAGTGTCTTATCGTTCAAGTCTGACAAACACTATTAACACCAAAGACAGCATACTATTCACAAAAGAGGTGGCAAAGACTATGAAAAACGGCTGGCAACACTCTATACCTATTTCTTCAAGCATTAAGGTATTGAAATACTTTACTTGGACAAACAGTATCAGTTACACAGAGCGTTGGTACACAAACTCCATAGCAAAGAAATATAACTCAGAAACAGGATTGATAGACAAAGACACAATCTTTGGTTTTATTGCTAATCGCGACGCTTCCTTTTCTTCTTCTTTAACTACAAGAATTTATGGAGTATTCAACTTCAGACATGGAATAATCAAGGCTTTCAGACATGTAATCAATCCTTCTATCAGCTTTAACTTTACACCTGATTTCTCCTCTCCTTCATTGGGATTCTATAATTTCTATGTAGATAAAGATGGAAAGAAAGTCTATTACTCCAAGACAGAAGACGGACTCTTTGGCTCTCCACCAAGTGGCAAGAGTGGAGTTGTTAATTTCTCTGTGGGCAACAATCTTGAAATGAAAGTAAAACACGGTATCTTGAATTTCTTTGCAAAAGACAAAGACAAGGACACTGTAACAGAGCCAGACAAAGTAGTATTGCTTGAAAGTCTTAATTTCTCTTCAGGTTATGACCTTGCAAAAGACAGTGTGAATTGGCGTCCGCTGTCAATCAATGCACGTACAACTCTTTTCAAGAAACTACAAATAAACTTCACTGCCTCCATGACTCCTTATGTAATGGACAGTGTGGGAGGCCTGACAAATCAATTCTTAATCACAAAAGAACATCGTTTGTTTAAACGACAAAACTCCCAATGGGACTTTAACCTCTCTTGGCAATTTAGCCAAAAGAAAGCAGCAAAGGAAAGCACTTCTACTAAAGCTCCAGTTTCTCCTACAGAGCAGACTTATTCTCCTTATGTCAATCCAAATGAGATATTGGGTAATAACGTAGATTTCTCTATTCCTTGGAGTTTGAATTTGTCTTTGACTTATTCACGCCTTAGTTCTTATGTGGTGGCTATTGCTGGCTATCAAACAAACAAGTCTGCAACCTTTAATGTAACAGGAGACGTGAATTTAACTAACAAATGGAAAGTAGGCTTCACAACAGGCTATGACTTCATAAACAAAGAATACACATACACCTCAATAGATTTTTATAGAGATTTACACTGTTGGGAAATGCGTATGAATTGGATACCATTTGGTTATCGTCAAGGTTGGAATTTCACCATAGCTGTCAAAGCCTCTATGCTTCAAGACTTGAAGTATCAAATGCAAGACTCTTTCCAAAACAGAGCAACTTACTAATATCACAGTTACCTCACAGATATTCACATATTGCTGTGACATATCTGTGAAGCATATCTGATTATAAATTAGATGAATATAGAGATTTTCACAGCATCACAGCACTTTACTCTATATTTCTCTTTTTTTTATATCTAACATTACGAGAAGAATAGGGGTTTTAGTAAAAATATCCGTGATGCCGTGAAATCATTTGCAACGAATTAAATATCATCTCTTTATCCTTCACAGATACTTCACAGCAGTTCACAGCACATCTGTGAAATTTATGATTGTGGTTTTGGTTTGTTTTATTGGGCGTATGCAATATATTATTATATTTATATGCTTCTTTATTGGGCGTATGCAATACACCCCTACGTGTGTGGTTGTAGTGGCACAATGCTTACGCCATTATAATTATATTTTTATTTCCCTAATATTATCCACGCAATGACTGATTCAGAATTCTAAAACAGTCATTCGTGCTAC